>Ga0209426_1000315_pt1 | contig 59051 bp, 29 predicted proteins | sample Deesub1362B_J571_FD_187697 | JGI IMG/M metagenome (GOLD analysis project Ga0209426, IMG submission 187697) | Deep oceanic, basalt-hosted subsurface ecosystem from Juan de Fuca Ridge flank, Pacific Ocean, CORK Borehole 1362B_J2.571 (SPAdes)... ... | reverse complement strand
GGCCCGCACGATGGTCTCGATATTCATATTTTCCACCTGCACCTTTCCTTTTTCCAGAAGCGCCAGTCTCTCCGAGGCAATTTTGTAGCGGATCTGCGCCTGACGGAAAGCCCTCTCTGCGTCTTCCAGCTGTTTCTGGGAGACCAAGCCTTCTTCGTACAGTTTTTTCTGGCGGTTCCATTCCAGACGCAGGTTTTCCATTTCAATACGGGCCAGTTCTACCTGACGCTTGGCTTCGGCAAGTTCCATGGGGGTAGGTTCCGGCTGCACTTCGAGGAGAGGTTCTCCTTTTTTCACGTAGTCACCCTCGTCCACGAAGAGGCGCTTCACGACGCCCGAAATTTTTGATTTGACCGAGATCTGGCTGACCGGTTCAATGGTACCGATAGCAAGGGCTTTTTCGATCACCGTGCCTCGGCTTACCTTAACGGTGCTCAGGTGACTGGCAGCCGGTTTCTTTTTGCCGGTAGCAATCAGCACGATTACCAGAATCACCCCCAGAAGAGGTGTCATCCAGAGGATCTTTCGCTTCATGGTTTTTCTTTCCTCCGTTTCAGTATGCTTTAAACAATTACGACAGGGAGAAAAGTTTGTTTCAGCCGCTTTGCAAGGGGGGCTGGAAATTTTTTCTGGTGCATTTTCTCCGTGGATTTTTTACATTTTTTCGGGAGTCTTGCTATGAAGCACCGTGTGTTTTTTATCCGTGAAAGCGAGGGACAGCTGACAGGCAGCGACTGTTGTGGTAAGCTAGAGGGCGACTGGCGTTTCGATCAGGGAATGTCTCTTTTTGCCGAACAGCGGCATCTGCTGCAAAGGCTGTCTCCGCTGGATCGTGCCCTGCGGGACCGTTTCGGTCCGGTTCTGGAAATTGTTCATGTGGATCCGCGCAATGTTTCTTACTTGTTCCCGCAGCTCCTGAGAGACTGGTTCCGCTTCAGAAGTTTTTCCATTGCCCGGCTGCGAGCGCTGTTGTTTTTGTTCCGGTTGCCTGCCATTGTAATGGACGGTGAGCTGCTTTTTTCCGGCGTGGTTCCGGAACAGAAGACGCTGCTTCTGGAGGTGGAAAAGCGCTTGCACGAGGCTGCCGGCTGGAGTTGATGGATGGCAGTTTTTCTCAAAAATAGGGTGCGCGGATGCGGCGGAACCGGCTTGGTCTTGTCCTGTTTTTGGTAGCCATTTGGCTGACGCCGGCCAATGCCCAGCGGGAAGGACTAATTTCGCGCATTGAAGATCCTGGCCAGTTTTTCCAGGACCAGCGGCGCAACTGGCTTGGCAAGCGGATTCGTTTTTTGCCCTGCCCAAATCCCAAGGGAAAAAATCCCTATTTTGACTGGTATTATGATCCCTTTGATCTGGATCACTCCAAGCCAAAAAAGGAAGATCTTCTGTTTTGCGAAGGCACAATTGAGGAAGTCTGGCTGGGTCAGATCCACATTACGAAAGAAACGGAGAGCTACTGGCGCATGGGATTTTTCTGGAAGGTCCGCTTGGAAGACGGGCGGAGCGTTTTTTTCTGGGATGACGGGGAGTCCGGGCCTTTTAATTTCGGTTTTGTGGACGATTATGAAGAGGCCCGGTCCCGTATTGGCCAGAAGCTTTGGGCACGAGACCGGCATATTCTGTACAGCCTTGACAGCAAACACGCTGTTCGTTTGAAACATCTGGAACCGGTCTATCTGAAAGATGTGCAATGGGGAGATTACGGGAACTTTCCGCTAAAGTTTATTCTGGCAACTTCGGATGGGCGCAAAGGGTATGTGCTCAGCAAGAATTATGCAGAGTTCATCAAAGACTGGTACACGTACGATCCGAGGGACCGCTTTCGCTACGTCCGCCTACAGGATTGGCAGCTCATTGAACGGCGGCAGCTGCGAAAGGGGATGACGCCGGAGCTGGTAATTCTGAGCTGGGGTGAGCCGCTACGGATTGAGATGCGCCGCAGCAAGGATGGGGCCGAGCAGGAAGTGTGGGTTTATGAGGGAGTTGCGGATACGGAGTATTACCTGTTTTTCAAGAAGGGAAAGCTCCAAAATGTCCGCTGGGAAAAGAAAAAGTAGGTGAAATCTTTCCCACATTGCCTGCCTCCCTGTTCTTCCTGCTGTTCCCGCCGCATTCGGCATGGTTGAATGTGTTTGCCCGCTGTATTTGATATGGCGCACCTTCCGGAGCCGGAAGGGAAAATATTCTGGTCAAAACGAAAATGGTTTTTTTGGCTTGAATTTGTTTTTTCATGGGCTACTTTGTTAAATATTGTGTCCAGTTTCAAGAGTCGAGTTCCGATTGCCTGTCTGAAAGGAATAAGAAAGTTTCCGCAATCTTAAAACATTTTCTGGCTGATTTTTGAACGCAAGTGGCATTTTTTGCTGCGGTGTAATGCAACAGATCAAACCAACGGAAAGGAGCCAATGATGAAGAAGGGATTGCTGGTGGCAGTTTGCGTGTTTCTGCTGGTGGGCGCGGTGCAGGACAGCTATTCAAAAAACCGCCTGGAATCGTGGTACACTTACTGGGGGATCGGCTACACGGGGCTCAGCTATCCCAGCGAACTGGATCAGGTACTGGACCTTCTGAAAGATCTGCCGGGTGTTACCCATACGTCTCTGGCTCTGGATGTGCTGGGGTTTTATTGGCCAAAGGGAGAAAGGACGATTCTGGGAGCCATTGTGAACGGCTGGAGCGATAGATACGATGTGGAAGGAAGCTATGTTCAAATCAACGGTTATTTATATTCTTTCAGCATGATGTATTTTTTGAACAACCTTATCGGGCAGGGACTATTTGTGCGTGGCGATGCCGGTTTCGCCCGGATGGTGGTACAGGGTTCCGGATTGGATGCGACCTCTTCTGATTGGGGATACGGCCTGCTATTAGGAGGGGGCATCGGGATTCCCATTTCCAGTGGGACGAGGTTACTCATTCAGGTAAATTACTCTTTCCGGAAGGTAGAGGGGGAAACCTACGGGAGCATGCAAATTTCTCTGGGAGGGCTATTTTAGAACTGTTTATGCGAAAAACGCAGCGGATTCGTTACGCGGCAATTCTGGAGGGGCTTTCGGCCCCTCTTTTTTTGGGGGGGTTCACCCGGACAGCCGTGATGGCAGGGAAGGCCACTGATAAATGTTTCGCCTGCCAATCTTTTTGCTTGATTTTCTAACTTGAATAAAAATTGAAATTTGCACACGGAGTTATATATTATTTGCCTGACTTTTAAAGGGTGTATGATGAATCTGGCGGAGCATTTTCCTCCTCTGCTGAAAGAACTGGGCGATCTCGCAGACCGTGAAGGGATATCCCTCTACGTGGTGGGTGGGTTTATCCGCGATCTTTTGCTGGCCGAGGACCCGGCTCAGGTGAACCGTACGGATCTCGATTTTACGGTTGAGGGGGACGCCATTCAGTTTGCTCGGCTGGTTAAGCGAGAGTTCAAAGCCCGGGGTATGGTGGTTTACCGCCGGTTCGGGACGGCAATGGTACAGCTGGAGGAATACAAGCTGGAATTTGTGACGGCGCGGGAAGAATGGTACGTGGAACATTCCCGCAAACCGCGGGTAAAGAAGGCAGACCTGAAATCGGATCTATCGCGCCGCGATTTTACCATCAACGCCATCGCTGTGGGGTTGAATGCCGCCAATTGGGGCAAGGTTTATGATCCGTTTAATGGACGTGAGGATCTGCAGCGGCGGATCATCCGCACTCCTCTGGATCCAGAAATGACGTTTTATGATGATCCGCTGCGTATTCTGCGGGCGATCCGGTTTGCCACACGATTGCGGTTTAAAATTGAAGAACGCACAAAAGAAGCCATTCGCAAGATGGCGCCGCGGCTGGAGATTGTGTCCAATGAGCGCATTACCGATGAGATCTTTAAGATACTCGCAGCTCGCAAGCCTTCGATCGGTTTCAAGCTTATGGATGAACTGGGGGTGCTGCCTTATGTGTTCCCGGAACTGGTGGAAATGAAGGGGGTGGAGCAGCGCCAGGGTTTCCACCACAAGGATGTGTTTTTGCATACCCTGAAGGTGGTGGACAATGTGGCAGAGGTAAGCGACAAAGTGGAACTGCGCTTCGCTGCTTTGATGCATGATGTGGCCAAACCCAGAACCAAGCGGTTTGATGAAAAAGCAGGATGGACTTTTCACGGCCACGATGAGATTGGTGCACGGATGATGGAGGGAATTGCAAAGCGGATGAGGTTGCCCAATGATGTGAAAAACTACGTCCAGAAGCTCATCCGCCTGCACTTGCGGCCCATATTTCTGGCAACGGAAGAGGTGACGGATTCGGCAATCCGGCGCTTGATCGTTCAGGCCGGAGATGATCTGGATGATTTGCTGGTGCTCTGCCGGGCCGATATCACGTCCGGAAATCCAAAACGGGTGGAACAGCACCTTAAGAACTTTGATTTTGTGATGCAGCGTGTTCACGAAGTAATCGAAAAAGATAAATTGCGGGCCTTTCAGTCTCCTGTCCGGGGCGATAAGATTATGGAAGTGTGTGGCATTCCCCCCGGACCACTGGTTGGCAAGATCAAAAAAGCCATAGAGGAGGCCATACTGGACGGCCGAATTCCCAACGATTACGACGCTGCATTTCAGTACCTTCTGGAAATCAAAGATCAGTTTCTCCAGGAAGCGGACACAGAAAAATCTGCCGGGAGAAAGGAAAAGTAGCCGCCTCTTTGCCGCCATTCGAACGTTTGCAGTCCGAATGTTGTACTTTCATTATGCGGTTTTTCGCGTGAATAAAGCGTCACCGTTTCGCGTATCATAAACAAAAATGAAACAAATCTGGCGAAAATCCGTTTTTTATGTTCAGTAACAGAAAGGAGGGATTATGAGCGAACCACAAGCGGTCCTTACCACTACGGAGGAGATGAATTTTTTTCAGCGATGGTTTGGGATTTACTTTTCGCCAAGCAAAACCTACCAGAGCCTCGATCGGAAACCGGATTGGGTAATTCCACTGCTGGTCCTTGCCATTTTTCTTGCAGTGGCTTCTGTATTTATGCTGCCGGCCATTAAGGAAGCACAAATTCAGGCGGTAATGGAACGCCAGGGGATGAGTTATGAACAGGCGGCAGAAGCAATGGCGAAAACCGAAGGGTACATGAAGGTGGTTACGCCGATATCCACTTTTGTTTCTATCTTTGTCATGGCTTTTTTAATCAGTGGCATATTCTTTCTTGTTAACAATTACATGTTTGGTGGGGACGCCCCCTATAAGAAGATTCTTTCCGTGTTTGCCTACACCACATTTGCCATAGATATCGTTGCCACGCTGGTTAAACTACCGCTAATTGTGGCCAAAAATTCCTTGGATGTACATACGGGGCTTGCTGCTTTTCTATCGCCTGATATGAAGGATCAGTTTATTTACAGACTGTTCAGCAAGGTTGATTTCTTTACCATCTGGAAGCTGATTTTGCTGGGTATCGGCTTTAGCGTTGTGTGCCGGTTCAGCCGCAACAAATCTTACGGCATTGTATTTGGACTGTGGGCACTTTATGTGATCGGTGCTGTGGTTGTTCAGTCACTAATTTTGTAAAAGAGGTGGCGGCCATTGAAAAAGGGACGGAAAAAGAGCGTTATAGAACAGCAGGAGGAAGAATGAGGATGAAAAGAGACAAGTGGTTGGGATGGCTGCTGGTGCTGGCAATTCCGGCGGGGCAGCTGCTGGCCCAGCCCAAAACTTTGACCATAGAGGATTGTATCCGTATAGCGCTTAAGAACAATCCGCAGCTTAAAAATGCCGAACGGCAGCTGCGGCTGGCAGGGACCAATGTCACCACGGCCATGTCGGCCATTTTGCCAAACCTTTCGGCTTCGTTCAGTTCGAGCCGCCGGTACCAGGCTCCACAGGGACCCTATTTGCAGGAGATTCCGGTTCCGGATCCTCAAACCGGCGGGTTCAAGCTGGTTCAGAAGGAGATCTTTCTGGAAAGCTTTTACCGCAATTCGTTCGCTTCCGGGCTTAATCTGAATCAGAATATTTACGATGGTGGACGCTGGTGGAATCGGATCAAACAGGCCAACGCCAATTATGCACGGGCGGAGTTCGATTACCGGGCAACACGGGAAAAGATTATTGCCCAGGTGGCAGAAAAGTACTATGAGCTGCTGAAAAACATCAGGCTGCAGGAAGTGTACGAACTGGCCGTGAAATCAGCTGAAGAGCAGCTCCGCAAAACCGAAAGCATGTACGAAGTGGGCTCGGTAGCCCAGGCCGATGTTTACCGTGCCCGGGTCAGTTTGGGACAGGAAAAAACCAACCTGATCCAGCAAAAGAATGCAGTGCGGATCAGTGAGTCGGCCCTAAAAGTTGTGCTGGGGATAAGTTCTTCGCAGCCGATCCGTATCGTTCCGGGTGAGCTGAATCTGGAACCACTGAATATGCCGCTGGAGGAGATCTTCGCGCTTGCCGAGAGGCACAATCCGGAATTGAAAAGCCTGGAACAGGCGTTGCGCGCCGATACGTATGCGATCAAAGTAGCCAAAGGGGCATTTCTTCCCAGTGTCAGTTTGCGCCTTGGATACAGCCGCTACCACACTGTATTCGACAACCTGTATGATCCCTTCGATAAAAATTACCAGCTTTCCGGGTCTATTTCCGTATCCTGGAACCTCTTTAACGGGTTTGCCGACAAGGCGGCGCTGGAACGGGAAAGCCTAACCTACTACATGGATAAGGAAAACCTGATCAACCGTCGGTTGACACTGCGGAGCGAAATTGAGCAGGCCTATTTGAATTATCAGGCGTACGAGGAGATCGAAAAGATCAATGAAGAGAGCGTAAAGTCAGCGGAAGAGGATTTGCGGTTGAGCGAAGAGCGATATCGCGTGGGGTCTGGTACCATGTTGGATGTCATTGATGCCCGGGTAAACCTGCGCCGGGCGAGGGCCACACTTGTTTCCACCAAGTACAACAAACTGATTGCACTGGCGCAGCTCTACAGCAAGCTGGGGATGCTGGAAGAAAAAATCAAACCGTTGCTCGAAAAATAAAAAGGGTGGGTCACTTGAAATGAGCAATAAGAAAAAAGCGATTATCGCGGGTATTGTGGTTCTGGTTCTGATTGTTGTAATCATTGCCAACCTCCAAAAAGGGTCCGGGAAAACCTTCAAAGTTCAGGTGAGCGAGGCAAAGCGGGGCCGCATTGTTCATATGGTTTCCGGCACCGGAAGGATTCAGCCGAAGCTGGCAGTGAACATCAGCGCCAATGTTTCGGCGCGGATCATTCGCCTGCATGTTGATGAAGGAGATACGGTGCGCAAAGGGCAGGTTCTGGTGGAACTGGACCGGACCCGTTATGAGGCGGCGGTGGTGCAGGCGAAAGCCAGCCTGAGTTCGGCCCGGGCCAATGCCCGGATGCAAAAGGCGAATCTGGATAAAGCAAAGGTCGATTACGAGCGGGTCCAGAAATTGTTTGATCAGGGACTGGCTTCCCAGGGAGAGCTGGACAATGTCCGTGCTCAGTACGAAGTGGCCAAGGCCAATTATGAAGCGGCATTGGATCAGGTAACACGGGCGGAGGCCATTCTGGAGCAGGCCAAAGACGATCTGGAAAAGACGATCATCCGGTCACCCATTGACGGGGTGGTTACCCGCCTGAACAAAGAGGAAGGGGAAATTGCCCTGGGTTCTCAGTTTCAGGAAGATGTGATCATGGTCGTTTCGGATCTTTCCAACCTGGAAGCCGTCTGTGAGATTGATGAGACGGATGTGGTAAATGTTTCGGTGGGCGATTCGTCTATCATCCGCATCGATGCATTTCCCGATACGTCGTTTGTGGGCCGGGTCAGTGAAATTGCACACACCGCCCGCACCCGTGGCCTCGGTACCCAGGAAGAAGTGACGAATTTCGAGGTGCGCATTTCGGTTCTGGATGAAATAAAAGATGTGCGGCCGGGCATGTCGGCAACTGTTGATATTATCACGGATGTGAAAGATGATGCGCTGAAGGTGCCCATTCAGGCCGTGACGGTCCGTGAAGAGAAGGTGATCCGCAAAGCCCTGGCAAAACGGAAAAAGTCGAAGCGGGCGGAAGAAACTGGCGATTCCGCCGGAGCCGTTCAGGAAGAGCCAGCCGCAGGAAATGGAAATGAACTGCGGGAGGTGGTGTTCGTTGTGAAGGATGACAAGGTAGAGCTCCGCCCTGTGAAAACCGGTATCATCGGGGAAACGGAAATTGAAATCCTTTCTGGAGTGGAAGAAGGGGAAAAGGTTGTGACGGGTAGCTACCGGGTTCTTTCCAAAGATCTGTACGATGGGGCCCGGGTGAAGGTGGAGAAAAAGCGGCTGAAGAGAACGGTAACGGAGAAGTAGCAGGTAGAGCCATGGCAAAAAATGATGTTATCATTAAAGTAGAAAATTTGAAGAAGGATTACTGGCTGGGCTCTGTGGTTGTTCATGCCCTTCGGGGGATTAATCTGGAGGTCAAACGCAACGAATATGTGGCCATCATGGGACCGTCGGGTTCCGGCAAATCGACCCTGATGAACATCCTTGGCTGTCTGGATACTCCCACAGAGGGCACCTATTTTTTTGAAGGGCGGGATGTAAGCAATCTGGATGACGATGAGCTGGCCCGCATCCGCAACAAAAAGATCGGTTTTGTGTTTCAGACGTTTAATCTGCTGCCGCGAGCGGACGCACTGCACAATGTGGAACTTCCGCTTATTTACAGCGGAATGCCAGCAGCAGAGCGCAAACGCCGGGCCCGGGAGGCTCTTGAGCGCGTTGGTCTCGGTGACCGGATTCACCACCGGCCCAGTGAGCTTTCCGGCGGCCAGCGGCAACGGGTTGCCATTGCCCGGGCTCTGGTAAACAACCCTTCTATTCTTCTGGCTGATGAGCCTACGGGAAACCTGGACACCAAAACCGGAGAGGAGATTATGGAGATCCTGGGAGAGTTGCACGCCCAGGGACATACCATTATTCTCGTGACCCACGAGCGTTACATAGCCGAACATGCCAGGCGGATTGTCCGCTTACGGGATGGCCTGATTGAACAGGATGAGCGAATCCCGGAAACAGGCCGCCGCAGAAACAACCATAGGTAGAGAATCGGCCATGCGTTTTCTGATTGCCTTTTATGAAAACCTCAGGATGGCCCTTACAGCCCTGCGCACCCATAAAATGCGGGCGTTCCTTACTACCCTGGGCATCATTATTGGGGTATTTACCATCATTTCCATCTCCACGGTTATCTCGGGCCTGAATAAGGCCTTTGTTAGCGAAATTTCGGCTTTCGGTTCCGATGTGCTTTACATTCAGAAATTTCCCTGGGCACTGAACGGCAACTGGTTTGAATACCGCAACCGCAAAGACATTACGCTCCGACATGCCAAGGCAGTAATGAAGTATGCCACGTTTGCCCAGGCTGTTTCGTACGAAGTGGAAACACGGCGTACGGTGAAATATCGTAACGAAAGTGTGGAACGCGTTCTGATCATCGGCACCAACGAACAGTACCAAGTAACACACAGTGCTTACCCCATGTTGGGACGGTTTTTGATAAAGAATGATGTGGATCACCGGCGCCTGGTCTGTGTTTTGGGATGGGGGGTTGCGGACAAGCTTTTTAAGGAAGAAAATCCTTTGGGTAAAGAAGTAAAAATTGGTGGGTACTTTTTCCGTGTGGTTGGAGTGCTGGAAAAACGAGGGGATGTTTTCGGGTTTAATCTGGATGAAAATGTGGTCATCCCATATGGGGTGTTCCGCAAGTTGTACGGTTTTCGTCGCTCTCTAACCATATCGGTCAAGGTGGGGGATCCGGCGCTTGTAGATTACGCCCGGGAAGAACTGCGGGGAATTATGCGGCGGGCACGGGGGCTGGCGCCGGGAGAGGAGGATGATTTCGCCATCAACCAGCAAAGCATGCTGATGAATTTTTACAAACAGATTACCACGACGCTTTATATTGTGGCAATTGGAATTGGGGCCATTTCGCTTTTTGTGGGTGGGATCGGCATCATGAATATTATGCTCGTATCTGTGACGGAGAGGACGAGAGAAATTGGCATCCGCAAGGCGATCGGAGCCCGCCGGTTTGATATCCTTGCCCAGTTTCTGGTTGAAGCAGTAACGATCTGCCTGGTTGGTGGAGTGATTGGCATTCTGCTGGGATTTGGTATCGGTCAGCTCATCGATGCCGTAACACCCCTTCCCGCTTCGATCTCCCTCTGGTCGGTAATGCTTGGGCTTGGGTTCACCACCACTGTAGGGATTTTCTTCGGGCTTTATCCGGCCGCAAAAGCTGCCCGACTGAATCCCATCGAAGCGCTTAGATACGAATAAGAATTTCGCAGCCGTTCGGATATTTTTTGGGGGGAATTCCGGCTTTTTTCTGAAAAAGGGATGTTAGAAAGGAGCACCGGCTTGTTTTGCAGGAAGGGTTTCCGCTTTTTTATCGGAACGGGAAAGTCATAAAAGAAAATGATCTGCTCTGGATGGGAAAGAATATTCATGGGGAAATGCGGTTTTGAGGTTGGAATCTGGCCGACAAACCGTTGCCTGTCTGTCCAGACAATCAGTTTTTCTCAGATCCCCATGGTCTCTCCTTTTTCTTTCTTTCTCTCGTATGGGTGGAAATAAAAGAAAAAAGGGCCCCTGGAGGGCCCTTGTCTTATGTCCGGTAGGGATTCAGCTTTTGCAAAAGGAAGAGGAGCGTTTCTCTGTGTTCATATTCTTCATCCCTTAGCTGATTAAGAGTGGGCAGGAAATCCACCAGGCCCTCTTCTTCAGCTTCGTAAAGTAAATTGTAGTATTCCCAGTAATCTTCATGGTCCATTTCAAAATCGCGTTTCAGGGCCTCGAAAAGATTCCGGTTTGTCTCTTCGCTAACAGGCGGGATTTCTTTGGGGACTTCTCCGCCTAGCTTTTCAATCAGGTTTTTGATAATTTCGGCGTGTTTCTTTTCCCTTTCGGCAAGGTACAGAAGCTTTTCACGATACTGCCGGTACCGAGCTGCTTCAGCATGCCGCTTCATCTGTTCGGATAGCTGCAATTCATTAATGTAATCATTTTGCAGCTGCCGGATGAACTGCTCACGCACGTTCTTTTTGCCCAAGAGTCCCATCGCTTGCTCCTCTCTTCTTCCGTTTTACGTTTCTTTATAAAACACGGCCTTTCTTTCCCGGCTGAGTTTTGCTTCTTTTTCCCAACTTCTTGCAAAATAAGGATTTCAGAATAATATAGCCATTGACCAATTTGGAAGCAAGGCAAATACTGGCCGATGATGTTGGCGATGAAAGGAGGGCCAAAGCGCATGAAATATCAGAGAAATTCCTTGAAATTGAAAGAATTGCCCATATATTTAAAATGAAAAATTTGGGGGACAAAATGCTACCAATCTCAGGTTTTTTAGGGTATATATCCCGGGTTCAGAGAGGAGGGGGAACCATGGAAGCATTACTGCAGGGGGATCTTTGGGCCCAAGATGCCGATGTGGTTGACATGAAGAGGCGGAGCTTCTTCAAGTATGTCATGAGCATGCCGCTGGGGTACAGTTTGATACGGCTTTTTTCCGGCCGGAAGAGGAAAAATTATTTGCTCAACGTATTTTCCGTAGCGGGATACGGATATTACAACGGGGAATCCATCATTAACGGGCTCCGTAGGGGAGAGGTTCTCCGCCTGGTGCCAGAGCCTCACAATGAGTTTGATGGATTTGCTGTGGAGATCCGGACATCCGATGGGATAAAGTTGGGGTATGTGCCGCGGAGCGACAATCGGGCTATTTTCCGACTTTTGCGCCAGGGGGCAAAAGTTGTGGGCCGTGTGGAAGCGATCCGCCCGGAGGAGCCTAGCTGGCGGCGGGTGAAGGTAAGTGTTTGGCTGGTTGGGTGAGTTGGGGGGTAAATTATAAGTGCAGTAGATGCTTCTTAAATGTGTGTTGCAGGTTGTGTAACTGAAATCTGCTATGAAAGAATTACACGTATTTGCAATTTAAATCTGACTTAATAGATTATAAAGCGATTTTAGAGAAAATATAGCAGGATCAAAGGGCCAAGTGACGATTTCTATGTTTGAGATTTCCTAATTCTGGACTTCCTCCCAGATTCTTTTCCCAGGATGCTCCAAAGTAGTGGAGCAATGGAATTCATTAACTAAAGCAAAGGATTTGGAGATATTTCCCCAAAAAGTACGGTAAAAAGTATGGCTGCTCGCCATAGTGGATTTTGGCGCTCCTGGTAATGCGCGTAAGATAGAGAATTGCAAGTATCTTTTTTGTCTTATTTTTTCAGTGAGCGTCAAGGGGCAGGTTAAATGGAATCAGACAAAGGATATTTTTCGGCTTTGATTATTCAAAAGCTGTTGAAGTTCTTCAATCGTTTTTGCGAATAATCGGCAATAATCAGGAAGGTATAAAATTATCAGAAAATTCTCTCGTATGCCAGGAAGGCAAACCCGGTCGCCAAATCGTGTTTCTGTTTATATTTTATTACAGGAATCTCCTCAGAAGTTCATTGTTTTTGAATGTATTTTGGCAATTCATGAAACAGAAAAAGAGTTTATTTTTGCGAGTTACTGTTGCAAAAATTTCGAAAAAAATTCGTACATAAGGACTGATATTTAAAAAGATGCCAGATAAAAACATGTAGGTTAGATATTGTTTCAACCTAATTTTCCTATGTCAAAAATCAAAGTTTTCGCCCAAATATTTGGTGACAGTCATAGGGTATGTTATGGTGTTCGAAAGGTACAATCAAGGAAGGAAGCACCAAAAGGCAAAGGAAGTTTATATGTTTCTTTCTTTTGCAAATTTGAAGATGATTTTGGTTCGAGCCGGCAAGGTTGTTTGAAACGTTTCAATAATAGGGAGGCGACTAAGATGTTTGAATCGCAATGGGGTCATGTGTCATATTCACTTTTTTCTACCTTGTTGTGTTGGTCGGCAAATCGGCGTGAAAGCTATTCCAAAAAATCCCAAATATTCTCTTAACAAAACCTGTGTAAAAAAATTGATGAAAATGCATCGTGTAATTCCTTGAAATACATAAAGTCTGGAGTTTAATCCTATTTTGATCAAAGAATTGAAATGATATTTTTTACGCAATGTTTGTAATTAGTGGAAAACGGATTGATTTTACCTTTGTCTATTTTGTAAAGGAATTTTATTCGCGGAGGTATTGTTGAAATTTTTCCACTTAGAAAAAAGTTAATTACCGAAAAAGTATAGATTATCTAACAATTGTTCAGTAAACAATTAGATAGCCAGTTGCTTGTTACTATAAATTTAACAATCGGCGAAGCCAATATCATCGTGTTTTAAGGAGATTATTAGGTTTATTGGCATTGATGAATATCTGTAATAATTATGCAATTCAATATTGAATCACTCCTTTTTGCCCGGAAATTTACATTATTGCAGTGCAAAATTCTTTGGTTCTCGATCAGAATTGCAACAACATGATCGACAAGTAAAATGAAAGTATTTCAAAGGCATGTTAATTGGTCTACCGTAACAAGTGATTTTTATGAGCCTTACTTAATATAGTTGATAACCTACAGTCCGTAAATCTTTCTAAATTCTTCGTCTGCGCTTTTCCATATTTTAAGAAGTTTTGCTTTTTCTTTTTTGGCATTTAAGGAGTCATCTTGTGAAGTATAAAATTTCCATAGACCATAATGAGCCCATGGATAATCAGGATTGTATTTTAATGCTAAATCAAAACGTTCTTTTGCAAGTTCAGGTTTGTTGAAACGATTCATAAGAAGATCGCCGAAACTTGTATTGAAAAACGCCAAGTCAAAAGGAGAGGTATGATCTTTCACTTTGCTTTTGATTGGACCGTCAAAAAATTTAACGAGTTCCCAAAATTGTGCAAAGTTTCCTTCCTCAGCCGCGATGCATGCGCGCAAATGTAGCCAAAATTTGTAGATACCCATTCGATAATTGGTTGGTGTAACGTTATTCTGTCGAATTATTTCCGCCATCTCATCTGCCTCATTTTTTGACCTATTGATCTGACCTGTTTTCAAATATAAAAGGCCGAGTAACCAGTGATTTTCGTTTAGACGTGTAACCACATCTTTTGTGTCGAACAGTTTTTTTGCTTTGATACACCAGCTGAGGGCTTCGTTGTATTTTTTCCTGTAAAAAGAAATAAGACCGATTAGGAAGTATCCTGTGGCTTTTTGGTCTGGCCCATTAACGAGCTCAAGATATTTGTAGGCTTCTTCTTCTGCAGAGCTTAATCTGCCTCGGAGAATTTCAATGTAGCAAAGGGATTGGTGGAGATAACTAAGGTTAGGATCAAGTTTTAATCCTTCATATTTGGCCCATGCAGCGCTGTCCAGTTTTCCCGCAGCTGCAAGACCATCTCCCCAGCTATCGTATGCATTAGCAGTGGCATCTAATTGTACATATTTCCTGAAATGCTCTAAAGCTTTTTTGTGTTGTCCCAGATGTGTGTAACAATAGGCGATGTGGTTATGAGCAAGAGCAAAATTTGAATCGATTTTCAATGCGATCTTGTAAAAACGGATCGCGTTGGGAATATCGCAAATTCCGTAGTATGCTTCAGCCAAATCATATGCTGCTTCTTTTCTTGTGGGAGAGCGATTGAATATTCGCCGCAATAGCTTAATTTCGCCCCATAAATCTCCCGAAAGGCTGGCCAATAAAGCTTCTGCCCTCAATGAGTCAGACAAACTCAGTTTGTCGAGATTCGATCTTATTTCAAGGAGCAACTTTCTGGCTTCGAATTGACTTCCACCGAAATCCAGTACCTGAGCAAGGCGAAGTTTCGCCAGCACGAATCCAGGGTCTATATCTAGAGCAGCGCGAAATTTTTGTTCAGCAACAGTCAGATCAAGTTTACTCCAGGCCTTTTCCCCTTCGTAAAAGTTGCGGAATGCATCCCAAGATTCGGTAAATTGCGTCATTTTCGGCTCAGTTATACCATATAACTCAAGAACCAGATTGGTTATTTCTCGAATTTTGCCGGTGAGTAGAGCCACAGGATCGCTGAATTCGATAGAATGAGTACGATTTCCCAATATTCCAGCAAGTTTTACGTTAATTTTATAACCCATGGGAGTACCGGATATGTTACCTGAGATTTCTATGTCCGGTTTTATACGTGATTTGCCGGAAAATAATGGCAATTCATGTCCCCATAGTATGCGCTTATCGGTAGATTGAAGTAAATCATCAACAATTAGGTATTGGATCATATCGGGCGTAAATGGAACCCCCTCGTTATCGGTTATTTCAAAATCAAAATTTCGAACAATGATTGTATCAGGAAGTTTGATTGGGCTCGGAAGGATTTGATGGAATATAAGATAACCGGCAACTACGAGAATAATAGATAGGCCAAAAACCGCTGTCATTAAGACTGCTTTGTTTTTGATAGGAATGATTTTTTGTTTTGAAGGCGTGGCTTTGGATGAATTAGAAGGAGGTTCTTCAGAAGGGACAGGCTCCGCTTTTACTATCACGCCTTCCAGGGCTGCCAGCAGCTCTTGGGCATTTTGATATCTATTTTTTGGATCCTTTTGAAGACATTTCTTCAAGATGGGCTGTAATTCTACAGGAATTGGGGGACGTATCGTATCAAGTTTTGGCAATGGTTGAAGCCGAATTGCATTTTTGATCTCAGCTGGTGTATCGCCCCAAAATGGTGGATATCCTGTCAAGAGCTCGAAAAGTAAGACCCCAAATGAGTAGATGTCGCTTCTTGTATCAGGTTTTTTGCCATCAATTTGTTCTGGAGAAAAATATGGAAGATAATTCAGAGCTTTTTCATCTTCGAGTGTCTTATGAAGATCAATTTGTGGAGTATGGATAGTTGCTAAACGTATTTCTTCGTCTTTTGTATGAATAACCGCTTCGGGACGGAGATGACCGTGTACATACCCGTTCCTGTGCAACTCTTGTAATCCTTCCGCGATTTGAACAGCTATTTGAATAATGCGCTGGATTTGCTGCTCTTCTATCTCCTGCTTAAATTCTTTTAATGTCTTACCTTCGACGTAATCTCGAACAATAATTAATCCTTTATCGCAAGGCACGATACGGCGCAGAGGCAATAGGCGAGGATGAGTTATTTCGGCGATAGAAATCTCTTTGTTATCAAACTTTGCCTGTGGTATATATTCCACAATGTACCGGTTTCTGTCCTTATCGTGGGCAAGAAAAGCATCGCTTCCTAAAGACCCTGAACGTAATCGCCGCTCTATATCGTATCCAAGTTTTTGGGCTTTAAGAACAAGGTCGACCGTGCTAGCTACCGTTGAGGGATCTATATTCCATTCTTTCGCAAAATTCTTAACGAGGGCCTCTTCTCTCGGGGACATTTCACCATCTTGAAGAACTGTGATAATCAAATCTAGAAGTTTATCATATGGAGGTTTGATTTTTTCTTCAAATCCATCTGCTTTATGCCAGCCGCTTCGGTCTTTAGTTAGCCAATTTTTCGCCATCCATTCCTCTAGGTATTTTTCCAGAATACCAGGGACTCCCTCAGATAAAGTGTAAATGTATTCGTATTCTTGGGCAGTAAATAGGCCATGACCAAAAAGCTTTTCCATGATCTGGATTTCGAATCCCTTTTGAAGGGTTCGTAATGGAAGGCGCCGAAGTTTATTTTCTTGAGAAAGAATTCGGAAAGTTTTGCGTATCTCTTCGTTTGCATCATCTGCTTCATCTTCTTCGAGAATAATCATTCCCCAAAAAGAGCTGTCATCATCTATTAAGGCATGAAGCAATTCCAGTGAGTGGCTATCAATCCATTGAACATTGCGGATGTAAATAATTAACGGAGCTTTTCTACTCCTTTTCTTCAGGACTTTTAGATAACTTTGAAATACTTTCAACTCTTTGGTCCGTATGGTGTCTTCAGCTTCTCCAGAACGAATTTCTTCGGCAAGTCTCTGAAGATCATCGACAATGTCATGTATCGGAAAGATGGAAATAGCAAGCATTCCGAGGCGTCGAAGAATCCGCAATTTTTGTGCGTGAGCCCGAATCTGTTTTGTAATTTCCATGAAAGGTAAGTAGGGTTCGGATTGTTCACGGGTACAGTCGTATTCAATTATATTTGTCTGGCGATTAAAATGAGGAATTTTTGCTGCAATATACCGGTTATTCTCTATTTCATTCAAGAATTCTTCAATAAGTCTGGACTTCCCTATCCCTGTTCGGCCCTCAACAAGGTAAGATAAACATCGCCTCTTTTTTATGACTTCTGAAACAAATGAGTGTATGAGTTCTTGAAGTTCTTGCTCCCGGTCACAGAAATCGAATTTTTGCAACATTTTTTCTTGCCCTCCGACTCTTTTCAAAACAAAATGACCAACATTTTAGCTTTGGGGCTAATATTTCCAGAATTGAGAAAATTAGTTCTAAGGGTTAGGAAATCATATTGGCAATACAGGATCAAAAATGAATGCCGAATCATTAGTGAAATATGTTTAATTATTTGAGTTCGATTCTTGATGCAATCGGTCTTTGGTTTTAATTGGGTTAGGTGCACATTTGAGGCTTGCCTAGTCATTTGGTGATTCATATTTGCGAGTCCGTTGGCTTCGCAATTTTTCCCCACCGTATTTTATGGTTAAAATTTACATAAATGAAACATGAATTCAAAAGACTTTTTTGCCCTAAAACTTTCCGAACCCGTCTTTACTTATTTAAAGACCAAATCGGCTGAATGTTCTTTTATCTATTTCTTAAAAAAGGACAAAAAAATTGTGGAAAGGCAGAAAGTTTCAGCACGTCCCCATAAGCTTATCTATGGCAATTGTAGATCGTTGACTTTTTAGGCCATCGTGTCCTGAAAATATATGGGAGCTGGAGGAATCTTGAGGGTCGAAGAGGTTTGCTTATGCAAAGAAGATTGTGATATAGGTGTTTAATCCAAAATATCTATTCACCAGTGAGCGACAGATAATGCAGCCACAAGGCCCCCAGACCGGAGGGGCTGAAGTCGCGCGCGTATTTCAGGCAAATTTTGCGGATACGTTCTGCATCGTTTGGGATGTGAATTATATGGGAATATTCGCTTCTATCTTGTGCGTCTGTGGCATGTTCTGCGACCTGCTCTGCTTTTTCGGCAATCCGCACAGAAAAGATCATTTCTGGTTGAGTGGTCAGGGCGTTCTCAATTAGACCGATAGCCTTTGTCTGTTGAATTGTTTCCGGGGGAAGATTAAGCTCTTCTCGCAATTCACAGAGGATTGCGTGAAATGGGCATGGTGTATTTTCAGGGCCGTTTTTTCTGTGGTGATTTGGATCGATGTGGCCGCCGAATGCATCAAAAAGCCCCGGGGCCGTGGCTACCTTTTGACTGCGTTTCATAAATAGCAGCCGGTTGTCAGCTGTCAGAATGGTTGCGCTTACCCCCAAACCGGTCTGTGGTCCATCGGGAATGGAGTGCGATAGAATCTTTCCCTTGGTGATGGTAAACAGATGAGTTTTGAAATGAATAGGTCCAAGGCGAAGCACGAGCTCGGATTCGGTTGCCTGGTAATCCCGTAGCTGGCAAATGGTGCCATTGTAAACACCGGCTGTGGGATGATTTTTCTGATAAGCCTGCCAGAAGTGCTCTTCCAGAGTTTGCCGGGCCGCAGAAAGTTCGGGGTACGTCTCTTCCCAGTAGACTCGGAGCTGATTCGGCTTACACGAACACCGGGTTAAAATGCGAAAATAGCGCGGCAGCGGTTCAGGAAGCGCTGACACTGATTTCGGATTCACGGGGGAGGGTCTCCTTTATTTCTGGCTGTTTTTTCTCAAACTGTGCTGTTCTTTCCAGTTCGATTTTTAAATGCTGGCCGGTATAAGACCGCGGATTCTGGATAATTTCCTCAGGGGTTCCTTCCGCCACAATGGTGCCGCCATCATCTCCGCCTTCTGGCCCGAGATCAATAATGTAGTCCGCTGTTTTGATCACGTCCATATTGTGTTCGATGACGATAACCGTATTGCCTTTATCCACCAGTCGGTTCAGGACATTCAACAAATATTTGATATCCTCGAAATGCAGACCGGTTGTGGGTTCATCGAGAATGTAGAGTGTTTTTCCGGTTGCGACTTTAGAGAGCTCTGTGGCCAGTTTGACGCGCTGGGCTTCACCGCCGGAAAGGGTCGTAGCCGGTTGTCCCAGTTTGATATAGCCCAGACCCACATCGTAAAGTGTCTGCAATTTGCGGCGGATGACCGGAACATTTTCGAAGAAACGGAGGGCTTCTGTCACCGTCATATCCAGTACATCTGCGATAGTTTTCCCTTTGTATTTGATCTCCAGGGTTTCTCGGTTGTAGCGTTTGCCCTTGCAGGCTTCGCACGTTACGTACACATCCGGCAGGAAGTGCATTTCAATTTTAATGATGCCGTCTCCCTCGCAGGCTTCGCACCGACCCCCTTTCACATTAAAGCTAAAGCGACCCGGTTTATAGCCGCGGACTTTCGATTCCGGCAATCGGGCAAATAAATCGCGGATGGGTGTAAAAGTACCGGTATAGGTAGCGGGATTGGACCGCGGTGTGCGGCCTATCGGCGACTGATCGATGTCCACGACTTTGTCGATGTTTTCCAGACCTTCGATGGCGTCGTAAGGAAGTGGGGTTTCTTTGGAGCGGTAAAGCTCACGCTTCAGTGCCCGGTATAGGGTTTCGTTAATGAGGGTGCTCTTTCCAGAACCGGATACGCCGGTCACACACACGAACATGCCCAGGGGGATTTTAACATCGATGTTTTTCAGGTTGTTTCCGCGGGCTCCTTTTAGAATCAAAAAGCGGCCATTCCCTTTGCGGCGTGTCTTGGGTACGGGAATATACTTTTCTCCGGACAGGTACTTCCCGGTGATTGAACGAGGTTCGTTTTTGATCTGTTCAGGAGGTCCTGTGGCTACCACATGGCCGCCATCTTCGCCGGCACCGGGGCCAAGGTCAATAACATGATCGGCGCTTTCGATGGTTTCCCGGTCATGTTCCACGACGATGACCGTATTGCCCAGGTCCCGCAGGCGAAGGAGGGTATTGATGAGCCGGCGGTTGTCCCGCTGGTGTAGACCAATGCTCGGTTCATCCAGAATGTACAGCACCCCCATCAGCTGTGATCCAATTTGTGTGGCCAGGCGGATGCGCTGGGATTCACCGCCGGAAAGCGTAGCAGCGGTGCGGTCCAAAGTCAGATAATCCAGGCCCACGTTGATCAGAAAGGTGAGGCGCTGTTTGATTTCCTTGAGGATCTGGTGGGCAATTGCCAGTTCCCGTTCCGTCAATTGGAGGTTCTCGAAGAATTCCAGTGCCTGTTTGATGGACATGCGGGTAACGTCTGCGATGGAGAGGCCGTTGATTTTGATGGCCAGGCTCTCCGGACGCAGGCGGGATCCCTTGCAGGCCTCACAGGGCCGGGTGTTCATGTAGCTTTCAATCCACTCCCGGATGTATGATGAACTGGTCTGGCGGTACCGCCTCGCCAGATTGGGAATGACGCCTTCGAACTGGTGCATGAACTCTGCAGTAACCCGCCCGCTGCTGCTCGTGTAGCGGATTTTAATTTCCCGGTCTGTACCGTAAAGAATAATCCGCCGGATAGACTCAGGAAGATCCTTCCAGGGGGTATCGAGACTGAATCCGTAATGGTAGGCCAGAGATCTCAAATGGCTGAAATACCAGCTTTCGCGCCCTTCGCCCCAGGGTTCAATGGCACCTTCGTTGATGGAAAGATTGGGATCCGGAACGATAAGGGTGGGATCCAGTTCTCGGACGTTTCCCAGCCCATTGCATGCGGGACAGGCGCCGTATGGGCTGTTGAAAGAAAACATGCGGGGTGCGATTTCCTCATAGGACACGCCACAGTCCACACAGGCAAACTGTTCGCTGTAAGTCTGTTCCGGACCATCTATCTGGCTAATGATAACTAGTCCTCCGGATAGGTTCAGAGCAGTTTCGATGGAGTCTGTGAGGCGGTTTTTGATTTTGGGGCTGGCAATCAGCCGATCTACGACCACCTCTATATTGTGTTTTTTATTCTTATCGAGCTTGGGAGGGCTGGACAGGTCAAAAATCTCGCCGTCTACACGAACTCGGACGAATCCCTCGCGCCTGGCTTCTTCGAAGACTTCGCGGTATTCTCCCTTGCGGCCGCGCACCAGAGGAGCCAGTACCTGAAATTTTGTTCCTTCAGGAAGCTTGAGGACGGTATCGACAATCTGCTGGACCGTTTGTCTCTGGATCCGCTTGCCGCACCGGTAACAGAAGGGAACACCGATCCGAGCGAAAAGGAGACGGAGGTAATCGTAAATTTCTGTGACGGTTCCAACAGTGGAACGCGGATTTTTGCTGGTTGTTTTCTGCTCGATGGAAATGGCCGGGGATAGGCCTTCAATATTGTCGACATCCGGTTTTTCCATGAGGCCCAAGAACTGGCGGGCATAGGCCGAGAGGGATTCAACATAGCGCCGCTGGCCTTCTGCATAAATCGTGTCAAACGCCAGCGAAGATTTTCCCGATCCGGACAGGCCGGTGATGACAACCAGCTTGTCCCGGGGAATCTCAACATCGATGTTTTTCAGATTGTGTTCCCGTGCACCCTTGATGATAATTTTATCTGTTCCGGCCATCTCCGCAGCTGGTCTCCAGGGTGGTTGATATTGTAAACCGATTTTTTAAGATAATAAAGGCCGTCAGGGTTTTCAAAGGAAAGAAATAGCCGTGAAAGTGAAAAAACCATCTGGCTTATTTGCAAAGTGGGCCTTTTCAAATTTTGAAAATCCCATGGAATGCAGTTGATGAAGTGGTGCATTGCTATTGCCGGTCTGATTTATTGTCGGCGTGATGTTTCAAACTTTACGTCCTTTTACATAATTTCGCAATTGGGTTCAGATGTTTTGGTGTCCGGTCCCGTCGGCCCGAATGAACACCCGGGATTGTGGAGATTTGAAGAATGGTCAGGGCAGCCATTTTTGGTGAATCACCGGCTTTGCGGGCGCGAAGCGGAAAATTGTCAATTTTGACGGTCTGCGGGAGTGGGATCTTGGTCTTCATATGGGGAAGAGTGTAGGTTTTTTCCAATATGTGGTTACAGGTTGTTTGGAATGTGTTCAAATATATGTAGATCGGGCTGTGATTTCACTGCCGATCGAGTCTCCTTTCGTCTATTATTAATGAAAGCAGATTTCGATCACATCATCAGCGAAAGTTCTGTGGTTCAAAAGTGGCGTTTTTTCAGGGCCGATATCTGTGTAGACAGCAGGTTTTCCATGAAGTTCATTGGACGTTTTGGAAGTTGCATACGGTCTAATCGAGATACAGGGGGCGATGAATGCTGATGGTTAGATTAGAACGGGTGGGACGTTTTGTCCATAAGAGTCCATCGTGGGATAACTATGAATTGGAGTTGCTGATTTATCACTTTGGGGATTATTCAATATTTGAATTTTTGCGTGTTTCATCCTTCTTTTTCAGGTTTTTGGTAAAAGGGTCGCGGTTTTGCATGAATCGGTTCGCAAGTACTTTCAGAAGGCATCTGCCCTTTTCCAAAAGACAAAAAATTGTTAATCTGGCCCTTTTGGTTACATACGGTTGTTTACTAATTTCAAAAGAGATCTAAATATTTCGTTTTCCGGGGAAACGGCTTGATCCAAGATCCGGCGATTAAGAATTCGTACATAGTAATTTAAAACGGTCATCTCAATTCTCTGCTACGCTTGAACCCAGCGTTGATTCAGGACCTGAGAGGGCTGGCCGGCTATTTACAGGACCCGGAGCAGTTTGGGCAATTGTTGAATTTCCCACTCCGCGGCATTTTTTGTTCCCGGAAATCCGCCTTTAGTACCTCTAACGTTTCTATTATCTCAGACGTCCCAAAAATGAAAGGATGATCCGCAAGTACATCATATTCTTTTGTCCATCGACATTGAGGGCTTGCTTTTTATTCCGCTGGGAGGGTAAGGGCGATGTACAACTTCGGAAAAGTACATCTGTTTTTGTACCCTATCGCAGGAGGTAGTGTGAAGAAGGGTTTTCCCCAGTTATTTTGTTTGACAAATTTTCAATTCCTTTGCCCTATTTAATTTTTAGATCCTAATTTTGAATAAAATATCATTTTTCGTTCTTGACTTTTTCATGCTTCTCACTACATTTTTTGTTAAAGAAAGTCAAGAAAAGGGAAATTATGGGGGGGACAATGAATGGATGAAGGTCCTATTTTGAAAGCATTTTTCCATAATTTTCAATCCGAAAGAAGGCGTGTACTTCTGTTTTAATAACCATTATCCGGCTTTTTTCTTTTTTTCGAAACCATATATTGGTGTTTTGGCAGAGATGTTTTCAAATATTCTTATTCTTGTATGCATATGTATGAAGTATGAAAGATTTTAATAAAGATTGATATATTTGTGATTATATTTTTTGATACATTTTTCCCGTTTGTGTTTTAAATAAATAGATGAATGAAGCGATGGACGGGGGGCATGAATAAAGATCTTCTATTGATTGTTTTTAACAACGTATATGGTTCAAGAAAACGAAATACGGATAAAAGGAAATCTGGTTTGGAATTTAAGAAAATGTGGGCCAAGAAATTACCGGCGCTAAGAAATAGCCCTGAATGACCTTTGCGGATATCCTCTGATGTCCAGGGCATTAAGAGGGGAGGTAATAGCGATGTATGGGATTCGAAATCATTCTACCGTTGAAAGCCATTTCTCAATAACTGGAGGGAAATTGGGATGGTTTGGTGGATTGATTTTGGCGCTAAGTGTTTTCAATTTTTCCGTTCTCTTTGGACAACCAAAATGGGTAAAACAAGCCATCAAACAGATAGACAAGAGTCCAATCCTTGAAATAGGGGCGAACAAAGTCGTGTGGGAAGAGATAGACTATCAGGTAAAACCTGGCCCCAAGAGTATCAAAAATGTTAAGCGTGTTATCAAAATAGCCAATGAGAGTGATGGATTGGAAAGTTTCAAATGGTATTTTTCATCCAATATGTGGATAGAACGTTTTAAAGGTTGGATATGCTATCCGAACGGGAAAGTTAAGAAACTGAAGAAGAAACATCTTATCGAACAGGCATCGATCGATATGGATGGAGAGTATTCGGACGATAGAGTGTTTCGAATTGATTTTGGGCAAACACTTGGTGCAGGGACATATATTGCCTTTGAATACCGTGTAATTGAGACGGGATTTTTTGCCAACGTTATTGTTTTTGATGAGCCTCTCGACTATGATGGTATTGTCTGGTCTAAATTGCGTTTGGCGATTCCGGAGGGGGGGCAAGTTAAAGAAGCGATTTCAGATCGCAGATACTTTTCGGCAATTGCAAGAATTTCGTCAGAAAGACATGTTATTAATTTTAGTGATACAAGTATCCTTCCTGACTTATTGAACTACCGTCCGGGCGAGCCAAAATATGATCGCGTATGGGTAATCAAAAACTTGCTGCCGATAGATAGTGATCTTCCTTATTTGCCCCCTATACGATATTTGCGTCCTTTTGTCATTTTGACTGTCTACGATCCGAATGATTCTTTACTGCAAAGGTGTGTAAGTTGGGCGAATCTGGCGAAGTGGATAGGGGAGGAATATTCCTCAGTTTGTGTGCCTGATTCGAACGTGTTATCTTTTGCGCATATATTGACCGATACCTGTCGTAGTTTGCGTGAAAAAATTGAAGCTATCGCGAAATTTGTACAAAGGAAAGTTCGATATGTTGCCATCGAGCTGGGAAAGGGAAAATATGTCCCCAGACCTCCTGGGACGGTCTTGAAGAGGCGGTACGGAGATTGCAAAGATAAAGCCATATTAATGGTTGCTTTGTTGCAGGCGATCGGTATTCGCTCTTTTCCAGTCTTATGCCATACCGAGTCGCCTATTTTGGCAAATGTTCCAACCATGGTTCAATTTAATCACTTGATCGTTGCTGTGGACACATGTCATGTTTCAGAAAATGGAAATGTGGATTGCCTGGTCTATTTTGACCCTACCAATTCCACCCTAAGATTTGGAGAAATACCAAATTATTTACAGGATAATTATGTCCTTCTGATCCGATCAAGGGGACCGTATTTGGTGAAAATTCCCCAGTTGCACAAAAAAGGGGATTTTGCCAAGTTTTTCATACAGGGCAATGTGGACAGTTCTGGCAGTGTTAACATAAGTATGCGCGCTATTTTTGGGATCACCTCTGATTTTGAATATTCAAAATATAAAAAGAGAAATCATAAGGGAGCTTGGAAATCATTTTTGAAACGTCGGTTTCCTAACAAAATTGTGAATCTTGATAGTCTGCAGTGGAAGGTTCATAGAGATAGCATTATTTATACCGTGAGATTTACGGTGAAATCATATGTCGAATGGATTGGAGATTTTGGTGTCTTTCAGATTCATCCATTTGCGGAGGAAAAAAGGGTTTATTCTGAAGACTATCCATCATTGCGGTCTTTTCCCTTTTATGTGGAAAGTGACCTTTTCGAAGAACACACCATTTGCTGGTCCCTGCCGAATGATTGGTTGGTTAATGTGAAACAGGATTCCATAGAAATATCCAGTTCTGCCAACTCGGTATCTTATAAGCTGTGGTCAAATGGCGCGAATATTTTTTTGAACCACACTTATAAAGAAGTTGCTGGAATTTTTGAGCCTGACGGTTATGGGCAATTCATTGAGTCAAAAAAAATAAATCAGGAAATAGGCAATAAGAAAGCGATTGTTCGCAAAAGCGGCAAAAAGTAATTGGCCATCGCTCATATATGGGGTGTTTGGAATAATTATTCGGATTCATCGAAAATTCATGGGGGTGGAAAATGAAAAATTTCGTTAACAGGGCTGCAGCTGCCGTTCTTTTCTATTTCCTATTTTCAAATGCTTATGGCATGCAAGATACCCTACAACATTCACAAAATTTGAGAGCAGTTGTAGTAAAATTAAAAAATCCTGATGCCATTTGTCTCTATAAGCGTGTTTTTCGAAACGACAAGGAGGGATATATTGTCCGCCATAAGAAGATAAAAATTTTGACGGAAAAAGCATATGAACTTGGTGATGTCACTCTTTTGTTTCGGGAAGATGAAAAATTGTTGGACATTTGGGCTCAGACGATAACGAAAAGCGGTGAGAAGATAAGATTAAAAAAAGAAGACTTTTTTATTAAGCGCATAATAGGGAAGAAAAAAGGGAAACGCTTATTTCAGTGCGCCTTCTCTTTCCCACAACTTGAGCCAGGTTGTACAATCGAATACTATACGAAGACCAAAATCAAAAAATACCGTGAAGTGGTCAGATCATGGGAATGGGAATATGTGGAAAATCTTTTTGTTGTGCAGGCGATTTACGAGTGGGAGATTTTACCTTCCAAGAAAAGAAAAGTAGTAGTTCAACAAGGATTTATGGAGCAAGAAGTTTTGTGTGAGCCTTTTTTTGTATGGAAGCCTGATAGTTTGAGGGGTGAAGTTACCAGAAAAGGAGATTTGTTACGTTTTAGAATTCAATCGATAGCTCCACAGCCCGAAGAGCCCTATTCACCACCAGGGGCAGTTGTACGACCTCATTTATTAATGGGTTATAGGTTGCCCGAAGAAACTTATGGGGAAGCTGGATATTGGGGAAATTACGCCGCAAAAGTTTTGAATGAGCTTCGGGAATTTCGAGGCGTAATGGTTCGTGGTGAAAGGCTTTTAAAAGAAAAGTTTGCAAACATCTTGGACCCCCGAGAACGTGCCCGCAGGATATATGAATGGTTCCGGAAAAACATTCCCTTTGTCTATTTTCTTACGCAAGAAAAAGATGAGTATTATTTCAATTTTACGGTTGATGATGTTTTGCGTCGCCGGTATGGCATCTATAATGAAATCTGCTATGCCCTGATCTGGATGCTAAGGGAAGCAGGCCTTAAAGCCTATCCTGTCATGGTGGTTGATAGGGACGAGGGGATTCTTGATAAAGATAGGGGGGCGGAGCAGTTCGATAGCTGGCTTGTACTCATTCTATTTAATGAGCAAAAAAACGGCGTGTTTTGTTATCCGGGCATGCCTTTTCTTGAGTTTGGAGAGCTTCCGTGGTATTGTCAAGGCATCAAGGGATTTGCTGTTCTGGACGGTGTATGGAAAATTGTAACTACTCCTATTTCTAGTCCGAAGAAAAATCGGATCATCAGAACGGCGTCTCTTGAACTTGATTCAACATTTAATCTAAGCGGAGAATTTGTTGAAAGCCGGTGGGGATCCTATGCTACTTCTATCCGTGCGCGTTACTGGTTGGAGGGAAATACAGATGAAGTGGCAAATATTGCTAAAGAAAAAATTGCCGAAGAGCTGATGGATGCGGAAATTGGGGAGCTTGAAATTAGCGGTCTGGATACAGTTGGTGTGCCAGTCCGGTTGAAAGCTTACGTATCTTTTAAAAAACCTGTTGATAAAATTGGCGATATGGCTTATCTACGCCCTTTAAGTTACTTGAAACAAAGTGAAAATCCGTTCAATAAAAGGACAAGGCGTTATCCAATAGTTTTCCCCTTTGCCAACGAAATAATTGAAACTATTGAAATAAAACCGCCGAAAGGTTGGATTGTGGAATCGGTACCATCCGATACTACGATAAAAAATATAGCCGGGTTATGTATGATTCGTTTCCACCGGACATTTGTGGGCGGTGTTAACATCCAGAGAGCGTTTACTGTGGTTAAACCATTTTGGAGGATTTCCAATTACCCCTCGATCAGGGAGCTGTTCAGGGCAAACGAAGAAATAAGTAAGATTCCCATAATTTTGCGGAAAATTGAGTAGAGGGATTTGTGAACCTTACATCGTGCTCCATTGTTCATTTAGTAATGCTTGCTGGATATCAACCGTTCAAAATTTTTTCGGAGCCGTTTCAAACATGGGAATTTGTTTAATGTTGGTCGTTGGTTATAAAGAACAGTGTTTCTTTCTTATCGGAAGCCTCAGAAAACCATGGTAGCAAGCAAGGCGAGTCGAAGTGCTTCTATATCATTATCATTTTATTTAGGAACACTTCATTTTTGCATTTTGCAGGCAATTTTCTGAATAATGGCATGTAATTACCTTTCGTAATCATTGCGGTCAGACAGGTAGTGAGACGTTTATTTAAATCATTTTTGCCCCATAACATCCATTAATGTGTTTTGAGAAACACTATCCTCCTTTTGCCACAAGAATGGGATGACGTCAACATTAAAGTGTGTCCAAACAACAACAGTGCGGTATTTATGTGTGTTCTTATGGAAACAGTTTGTTCTCGTGGGCGCACTAAGATGTCCTTAATTTTAAAGGTAATTTATTGACGACTTGAGGGGATATGATCGGCATGAAGATTGCAAAATTGACATAATGTTTGCCGCATTAAGGGTTTTCGAAACGAGCTTGAAATATGGATCTTGGAAATTTCCAAATTAGACGTTTTCGGTCTACTTTTTGGGTGAAGTTCTTATCTTGTCTGCTGTTATATGTTTTCTTGCCAAATGGTGTTTTAACTCAGGTAGCCGTTCAGGACTCCCTTGCACTGGTTGCCCTATACGACAGCACAGGGGGCCCCAACTGGAGGCGCAACGACAACTGGCTGCAGGGGCCGGCGCATACGTGGTATGGGGTGACGGTGAGCGGGGGGAGGGTTAGGCGGATTATACTGTCGAGCAATAACCTTACCGGGCATATTCCGCCTCAAATAGGTAACCTGAAGTATTTAGAACTTCTTCGTCTGTCTTTTAACCAGCTTACGGGGCCCATCCCTCCAGAGCTGGGTCATCTGGCGAATCTATGGGGGCTTGAACTTGAACATAATAACCTGACCGGTCCGATTCCGTCCGAACTCGCCAATCTCACGAAACTGACTCGGCTTTGGCTCTTCAACAACCAACTCAGCGGCGCCATTCCCTCCCAATTGGGACATCTTTCGAGCCTGAAGAGCCTGAATCTTTCATTCAACCGATTGACAGGTTCTATACCAGCGGAACTGGGCAATTTGACCAATCTTGAGTATCTAAACCTCTGTGGCAATCAATTCACTGGCCCCATTCCCTCTACTCTCGGCTTTCTGGTCAACCTTAAGGAGCTGTATCTGTTATCTAACAGATTGACTGGTCCTATTCCTTCGGAACTATGTCGGTTGAACAATTTAGTGTCCTTGCGTTTGGATAGAAATCAGTTGACAGGGACAATCCCACCAGAGTTCAGCAGGCTTAGTGCATTGAGGAGTTTACATGTGAATTATAACCAGCTCACAGGTTCGATTCCTCCCGAACTTGGCCAGCTGGATAGCTTGGTGGTGCTGGGCCTGGCTGGGAATCAACTAGAGGGCGCTGTCCCGCAAGAATTAGATGATTTGGACAGTATCAAGTCCATTTTTCTTCAAGAGAATCGTCTCGTAGAATTGCCGCAATTCCGGAATTTGAAAGGCCTTCGGTTCTTTGTCATTCAGAATAATCGCTTCACCTTTGAGGACATCGAGCCGAATATGGGCATTGCAGAAAGGTTCGTCTACGCTCCGCAGGCTGCCGTGGGGGTCGAAAAAGACACCTCTGTTTTCGTAGGGGATTCCCTTCGGCTGGAGATGCACGTTGGTGGCTGGCACAACGTGTACCAGTGGAAGAAAGACGGGGTTCCCATTCCGGGGGCAATGGACAGTGTGCTGGTCATACCGTCAGTTACCATGGACGACGCGGGAACTTACACCTGTGAAATTACGAATACTGTAGCCACTGAACTTACACTCTACAGCCGTCCCATTCATGTTCACGTCGTTCAACCTCAAGAGGTGAGGCTATATTTCGTTGGTGATACTCTGCAAACCAGAGGTCGGTCTTTTTGGTTTTCGGTATATGCCGGTACGGCTTCGGACCCCGTTGTTGGGCTGAGAGAGCTTCGCTTTGTGGTTCAGTACGATTCAGAATGGGTGAAGCTCACGGCGGTGGATAGCGTCCTCTTGGGATCCTGGTTACGGGGGAAATGCGAACTGACGGCGGAAGTGGATTCGCTGGCCCGCCGGCTTACGGTTTCCATCGCGGGAATTGGGGGGGGAGAGTGGGCGGACGGCTACGGGGAGGTGGCCCGGATGCAGTGGATCACCGACCCTGCGACGCCTGAGGGTACGCTGATCCATTTTCGGATCGTTTCCCCTTCAGGAACCGACACGAGTGGGATACCCTTTGCGATCAGCACGATGGACGCGACCGTGCGGATTGTGCCCCCAAACCGGCCACCTGGGGCCGTAGCACTCCAGTACCCGGCGAACGAGACCTTTCTGGACACCGGCGTGTTTGCCCTTGTGTTTACCGTTCCTCCCGACAGCGACGGGGATGCATTACATTTCGCCGTGGAGCTTTCCGGTGCTGCGGATTTCACGAGTGAGGTTCTGACCTTTGATTCCGCCGACGACCCGAGGGTTTTCACACCTCGGCCTCCTGTGCCACAGGGGGGTGGGAGTGTGAGCCTTAGTCTACCAAGTCCCCTTTCTGACGGCCGTTGGTACTGGCGTGTGCGGGCGTGGGATGGGGAGGTGTGGGGTCCGTATTCGGAGGTCCGGCGGTTTGTGGTGGACACGGTACCACCCAAACTTGATTCTTTGGAATTTGTGAATGCCGTTTATGACGGAAAATGGTATAATCCGCGAATAGATACGGTAGCAAGAATTCGATTATGGTATGGAGAATTATATCCCAAGGAACTGATCTTATTTTCTCAGATGTTATCGGACACCCTCCGAAAGCGGGGACTCCCCGGGGGGCTCGCAGAGAATGTAGAATTAGATTTACAACTGTCGAACATTTCGGATGGACGGTATGTGGTATCCGTCGTATTAAGGGATAGTGCCGGTCATCAGAACATGATGGAAGATACGTTATGTGTTGATGGAACTCCACCTGTGGGATATACGAGCGATGCTCCTGATACGGTACACAGCGGCCGCCAGACAGTTCGGGTATTTGGTGCAACGGATGGAGAAGGGAGTGGCGTAGCTGCGATATATCTTGGAGTATTTAGCAGCCCGGATTCGGTCCCGAGAGTGGAACAGGATCGTATAACAATACCGAACAATCCAGGAGTGTATTATGTTCGTTATTATGCGGTAGATCATGTGGGGAATCAGGGTGAAGTAAAAACGGATACAGTAGTGGTACTGGAGCATGTCTCTCTCATTTTGGCGATAAGTGATGAGGTGGATAGGGCGGAACCGGGCCAGATATTGGAATACCATATCCGGTACGGAAACACAGGAAATTCTGATGCTTTAAAATGCGTGATCATAGACACGATTCCGGATTATACGGAGCTACTTTCTGTCAGTGCTGGAACGGTTCGGCGGTTAGGTTCCGGGGTAATAAGTTGGGAGGTTGGTGACTTGATCCCGGGGGAAATGAATGAGGATACGGTCAGGATTAAAATTGCGGATATGGATCATCTTCCGGGAGGTGAATTAACTCTTTTTCACCGTGCAGCTATTGTTTCGGTGGAAGGCGAGAGGGCATGGGGAGTGGATAGGACAGTTGTGGAGGGCGTTTGGCTGAAATTGCACGTTGTGGTTGACCCTGCTGTGGCTAATTTAAGGAATACTTTTCAGATTCAGTGTTTGTGGAATCGTGCATTGTCCTGGGGAGAGGTCCAGATTTATCCAGAAGGCCATACTTTTCGTTTCTGGCCTGACAGGAGCATGCGGGATACGTCCTTTTCGTTCATACCGGAACAGATTGGAGAGCATAGGCTCATTTTTTCTGGAGAAGATCTAGCCAATGGGAGAGATGAGGTTGAGGCACTTTTTCTTGTGAAAGCGGAGGAATATTTCGAGGTTGACCGCAACCATCTGGAGCTTGCACGGGGGGAGAGTGTGGAGATCACCTTCAGTGTTAGGAAACGGGGGAATGCGCGCATTAGGATATACAACGTTGCCGGTGAGTTGGTTTGCGAACTTTATAATTCTATGACCGACCCTGGAAAGATTCGGTTAACGTGGGATGGCAAGGACGGACAAGGCCAAAATGTAAATTCCGGACTATACCTGATCTGTCTTGAATCCCCAGGCAGAAGGGTTAACGTAAAAAAATTGCTCGTGATCCGGTGAATATCTTTTGGATTCCTCTTCTATAATGAGGGATTTTTGCGAAATTGGAAAGGCGATTTAGACTTGTAAGGCGGATATAACGGGGCCGGCTGACCCTGGATTTATATTTTTCGTTTATCACATTATTTCAGAAAATCCTCAGTAATTTTATAAGGACGGAAAAAAATAGCACGTGGATTTTGGCAGCCGGGAAACAAAACGAGGAAACACCATGTGCTCTCCAAGTGCAAGGAGTGTGTGCTGTGTCCTTTTGCTGATGCTTTCTATGATCTTTCAAGGGGTACTTTTGGGCCAATCTTCCAGAACTTCGGGGGCAGATTTTTTGAAGATCCGGACAGGAGCCCGGCAGTTTGCCCTGGGAGGCGCCTTTTCCGGTTTGGCAGATGATGAGAATGCGCTTTTCTGGAATCCTGCTGGCCTCGGGCTGATGTCAGATTGGAAGGTGAATTTTATGCACAATAACTGGCTGGCGGATCTGCAACTTGAAAGCTTTAGCGTTGTATTCCCAAACTGGTGGGATCGGTTTCGTCTTGGCGTTTTTGGAGTACAGCTTTGGTGTCCGCCTTGGGACAATACGGAAGGTGAGTTGCCTCCGGGGGAATACCGCGATCTTATGTTGGGAGTGGGAATGGCCCGAAAAGTTCATCCGTTCTTTTACTTTGGTGGAACGGCAAAATGGATCCAGAGGAAATTGGGACCTTACACCTTCTCCGGAATAGCGGCAGATGCCGGCATGCTTTATGTCCGTGACCCCTTTTCTTTTGGAATAACGGTTCAAAATTTGGGTCCCCCTCTGCATTCTCTTAGCGCCAAAGAAAAATTACCACTTTTGATATGCGCTGGCGCAGGGTATAAACTCTATTTCAACCGTTGGTTGAATTCTATTCTAGTGGCAGACATTGGGTATGATGGGATTCGCGGCGAATCCTTTGAGTCTGCCGGGCTGGAAATGTGGCTAAAGGATGTGGTAGCAATTCGGTTTGGTTTTCGTTTTAATCAGGGAGTTGCCCAGGTGTCCAGCGGATTTGGGATACGGTGGAAATTTCTTGGAGTCGATTATGCTTTTCTTCCCTATCAGGAGAATCTAACGTCATTTTCGCATCCTTTTTCATCATATCAAACAGGAATTAGGGCAATCTCGTTGCTTCCCTCTCCTTTTCATATTTTGCATCCGGGGCTGGATCAAAAGCGCCTTAAAAAGGAAAGAGGTTTTTTTAAGGGTAAGAAAATTCGGGATTTTGAATCACTGAAGCAGGCAGTGGAGAAGCGTTTTTCGGCATCTTCTCCGAAAGAGGCAGAAGGATTTTTGCGCCACTTTGTATTTATTGTTGATCCTTCTGATACGCTGTCGTTTCACTGGAACACGTCTAGGGATGCGTATGGCGGATCGAATGTGCAGTACATTTTTTCGCTGTACTTCATTGACACCCTAGCTAACGGCAATCTGTTTGAGGCATACCGCGATTTTTTGTCACGGCCGAAAAAGAGCGAACATCTTATTCATCGGAAGCGCATTAGACCAGAATCCATTGGTAAATCGGGGACGGTGGTGCAGTATGATTTGCCGCTCTGGCAGATAAAGAGGCTGCCGGAAGGGCCGTTTCTGTGGGCGGTTCGGGTCGTGGATCAATGGGGAAATCTTCGGAATAGCCGTGAGAGAATCCGCGGGTTTTACCTCTACCGTGCTTTGCCGCCTGTTCCAATTTCTCCTCGGGAAGATGAAGAAATACGACCCCGTTTTTCTCCCGCAGGTTTCGAGAATCTGCGCTGGATCGAAAAGCCCAAAAAGAGGGGAGCGGAGCTACCTTCTTCGAGAACAGAAGCGGAAATATCGGTGGATCTGAAGTGGAAACCGGCGCGCCTGGGTATAGGCCGTATCTTATATTCTGTATTTTTAAAACCCGCGTATTCGACCCAGCCGTTTCAAAAAGTTTACGAAGGGTTCGAAACAGAATGCCGTGTCTGGATTCCGTATCAGAAGAAGAAAATACGCTATGTCTGGTATGTGGTTGCGTCACTTGGAAAAAAGGAAAAGAGGAGCGAAGTCCGCTCCTTCCTAATCTCTCCCATTCGTCTCTTAGCTCCCAATGATTTCGTTGTTGTAGACATTGAAGAACCTGAACTGAATGTGAATGCGCTTGCAAAGCTCGATCCGGTCGTCCTTGAAGCGGAAGAACGGGTCGAGGTTATCCTTGACAGGCCCATGATACCTTTTGTTTTTTTCGAAAAAGGAAGCGATGTGATCGAAGAAACATCTCAGAGAGAACTTGCATCTTCGGTTGATTCGATACTGGCTCATTTAAGGGCCAATCCGGATGTAATATTGCAGCTTAGGGGGTATGTAGATCCAGAATCAGATGGCGTAAGAGGTAAAAAAGCTGTCCAGTTGGGTATTTTGCGGGCAAAGGGAGTACGGCGAATTTTGGTAAGCAGGGATTCCACATTGTCGGATCGCGTTCAGGTCGTTCCTTTGGATTCCAGTGAGGTGATTGAGCCCCGGATAATTGAAACTGTTCATAGGAGGGAAGAAATTGGCCGAATCCAGGCGGAAAATAGACGTGTATTCATGGAAGCTTTATTGCGCAATCGATTGGAAAGAAAAGCGGTTTATATATCGGAAATCGTAGAGGATAGCCTGATAATTTCCCGGATAAATGATGTGTTGGTGAGAAACCCTGATGTCATTCTTATGGTGGGGGCAGCAGATTTTAACTTGTTGGTAAAGATGATTCAAGCTCTTAAGCCCAAGATATATGATGACAGCCGAATTTACACATTTTTTTACGATCGGAAAAAGGAACAGACCCCCCTTCATATTTATCTTTCTGCAGAGAAGTTGATATATAAACCCATGATGCCTAAAATTGTGCGATCGAAACTGGGGAGGGGAATTTTAAGGGTGCGACATATCGAGGTTCGAGCCCCTTCGCCTTTCCTGTGGAAAGCTTATTTGGCACCTGCCCGGGAGGTACGTGAAGGGGAGCATTCCATCCGGTGGATCGAAATCGACAGCGGATATGTTGGTCAGAATTATAGCGAGTGGAGATATGATTTGCACTGGCAGTCATCGGATCCACTTGATCTGCAATGGGATCAAAACAATCCGTATCTACTGGTTCTTGATGTAGAACTCGAGTTAGCCGGTATAAAGAACCGATTCGTACGTCCTGTGCGATTTTTGCCAAGGAAGGAAGATATCCGAACATATCGCATGGTATTGATTCAGCATGTATTTGCATCGGAAGAATCCGAATCCCGTTTTTTGGAAGCGCGTATTCAAAGCATCCTTCGAGATATCCTTGCTCTTAAACCCAGGAAAATAGAAAATGCTATGATAACTGGGCATGCCTGCGCGATCGGGTCCGCATCTTATAATTTGAGGCTGTCCCATAACCGGGCTTTGCATACATACAGAATTTTCAACAGACAGTTGCAACTGCTAACGGAATTGGGTGAATACGGGGATGAAGTTCGTACATTAAGCAGCGCGTTTCGCAATCATATTTATGCATTTGGATTCTGGGCCCCTTACCGGTTTGAGCCGGAATTACTGATGCCTGGGATGAAAGATAGCCGACAAAAGGTGGAGAGGTTGAACCAGTCACCCTTGCAGAGGGTCAGAAATCGCCGGACCGAGATTCAATTGACTGTGCGTTTTTAAAAGAGGTGTCATTTGGCCGGTGCGGAGGCAGGAGAAAGTGCGGAGATGACCAAGTTCGTAATAAAACTTTACCTTGCTTTGTGGGTGTCCCTTGTTTTTCCTCCAGTATTGAGTACAGATGCTCGAATTGCAAGTCAGAATCCTTTAGCACTGGTTGACTTTTGTGACAGCGCGGCGGGCCCCAACCGGAAGCGCAATAACAATTGTTTGCGGGGGCCAGCAAGTATGCGGTATGGTGTGACGATGAGGCGTGAGAAGATGACGGAGGTCCCCCAGAGCGCCAGCAACTTGAAGGTACCTATCCCCTCGTCAATCGGTCAGTTTTCGGCTCTCGCTGTGGTTGGCCTCAGCGAAAATGGACTGAAAGGGTTGATTCCTTCCGGAATTGGCAATCTCACCAGCCATGAGTTGCTCAATTTTAGTTGGAATCAATTGGAGGGGGCAATGCCCCTGAAGCTCGCTAACTTTATCGACCTGAATGGGCCGTGGCTCGATGGCAATCAATTCACGGGCCTACCTAATCTGCGGAGCCTGCATGGCCTGTCGGAGGACATTGTGCTCATCTTGGAGGACATCGAGCCGAATAATGGGGTGGTTAGTCAGAAATTTCTTTGTGCTTCCCGGGACAGCGTGGGAGTGTCTCGGAACACGGCTGCAGAGGCTGGAGAGACCCTCCATCTGATGATTCGCGTCGGTGGCTGCCACAAGGTGCGTCGGTGGAAGGAAGAGGAGGTTCCCATTCCAGGGGCAACAGACGAGGTACTGGTGATACTGTCAGCTACCCTAAACGATTCTGGGGCCTACACTTATGGGATTGCGAATACTGTGGCAACTGAATTTATGCGCCACAGCCGTCTCATTCAGGTACAGTTTATCCATCCTCATGGGGTGGTACTGTATTTTGTTTGGGGTACTTTCCGAGGAAGAGGCCAACCTTTTTGGCCGTCAGTATATGCCAGGAGTGCATCTCAACCTGGGGACGGGCTGAAAGAAATGCACTTCACTTTGCAATATGATTCTTCGTGGCCACGTTTAGTATCTAAAGATAGTATTTTTGGAAGATTTTGGACGTCAAACATATTCGGGCTTTCCACTGAAGTGGAGGCTGTTTTGCGACGCATGGCGGCTTCCATGACCGGAGTTACAGGTACGAAAAAGGTCGATGGCCCTGGAGAAATTGCTCGTATTCAGTGGAAAATGGATGCTATTTCTCTAGATGCAGCGGATGTTGCGCTGCAGTTTGTATCATCTGGGGAAAAAATTAACGGACGTTTTTTGCTGCGGATTCGTTTACAGTGTTTTGCCATACGAGTTGGGGTAATCAATCGACCTCGCGGGCATGTGGTTCTTGCGTTTCCTGAAAAGAATTCAGCCTTGGCAATTGGAATGATTCCTTATGGTTATTGTACCTAAAATAAGGGACATAGATTCTTTTAATGGAATATTGGAAGCCCAGAACGTTCTGGAATTATCAAAAGGCGGGGTTTTCTTTTTGATTCGAGAATAGATTTTTCCGGTTTTTGACCACCACCCCATTTTTGGGGAAACGCAGATACCGTTGGCTATGTCGTTCGCGGGTTACTTTCGAGGGGCCGGTAATGGCCGGTAATGGTATGTACGAGCTTGAGATGGACATGGCTGTGGGCGGTATCCAGGAGTTTGTGGCTTTGTTGCTGTTTGGGTTTCGCATTCAGAACCATTATGAGTAATTCCAAATCGCAAAATATCTGGGTGCAGAGATGGCAAAAAAGTAACCATCAAACTAAATCTGAACAGCGGGTCAAATCGCCAAATTTATGAGTGTTGCCGGTAAATTCACTTGCAAGATCTTGAAGCACACAATTTCGGAAGGTGTCGGGACGATCAAATGGAATGGGAATGACAGCATGGGAATCCGATTAAAATCCGGGGTTATACTCCGCCTCCTTTGTATCGGAAAATGGAAAAATTATAATACGGAAGTTGAGGTGACAGAGTAAATCATCATATTGCCAATAGTGGTCAAAATGTTGGACATGTTTGCTAATGTTGCTGGTATGTGCAGAAGAAAGCGAATGTTGCTCATAAAAAGCATCATAATTCTCTGTATGGCATCGAATGCGACTTTTGGACAAGTAATTGCTGAAGATTCCCTTGCATTGGTTGCATTATATAACAGCATGGATGGGCCGAATTGGTTTCGAAAAAATAATTGGTTAGTAGGGCCTGTCGGTACCTGGTTTGGGGTGTCGATTTCAAGGGATAGGGTGTGGGCATTGGATTTGAGTGGGAACGGATTGAAAGGCACAATACCCGATGAGTTTTGGAACCTTTCAGGACTGCGTATCCTTGATCTTAGCCTTAATTCGATTCGAGGGACAATTTCACCGAAAATTCAGAATCTAACAAGTTTGCGAGATCTTTTTTTGCGATCCAATTTGCTGGAAGGGAGCATCCCGCCTGAGCTCGGAAAATTGAAGAATTTGCGGACCCTCGATTTAAGTTTAAACCGATTAAGTGGAACACTGCCGCAGGAGTTGAGTAATCTTACAAATCTCCGGGTGCTATACTTGCATGGTAATAAATTGTCTGGAGAAATTCCGAAGTGGATTGGGAAATTCTCTCAACTGAGAAGACTTGATTTATCGAATAATGAATTTGAGGGACAGCTTTCCAAAGAAATTTTTGATTTGCCCTATTTGCAGGATTTTTCCATAGGGGGGAATAACCTTTACGGAGCGATACCATCTTCGATAAATGGTTTATATCGTTTGATGGCGATTTCTATAGAGGGCAATGCATTCGATGATCTGCCCAGCTTGAAAAATTTGTCCAATTTGGAGTATTTGCTTATCCAAAACAATAAATTCACGTTTGAAGATATTGAGCCCAACATTGGGGTTGCCAAGAAAGCATTTATTTATTGGCCCCAAGATAGTGTCGGAACAAGAATCGACACAACAGTGAACGTTGGGGATAAATTAGTCCTCCAAATCCGCATTGGTGGGAGGCATAATATCTATCGGTGGAAAAAAGATGGAAAAACGTTACCATTTGGCGAAGATAGCGTTCTTGTTTTGAATGACATAGATTTTCCGGATTCCGGGACTTACTGGTGTGAAATCACGAATTCGCTTGCGCCCAAGCTCACATTATATAGCCGCCCCATTCGCGTACGGGTTCAACTTGCTCCGATCTTTGTGAGGGTGGATGATGAAATGGAAGAAGCTGCGCCGGGCACTTTGGTTCAGTATAAGGTTGCTTTTGCGAATCAGAGTGATCAATATCTATCAAAATGTGTAATTTTTGATACAATTCCTGACTTTGTTGATTTGATTTCTGTTTCGGCTTCTGATTATAAAAGGCTATCGGAAAATGTTCTTTCTTGGACGGTTGATAGATTGAATCCCGGGGAAGTAAGAGAAGAATCTGTAAAGGTACAGATTTGGGACGAAGATCATTTCCCCGGAGAAACAGTAATCCTTCGCCATCGTGTAAAAATTGTTTGTCAAGAGGGTTTTATGGACTATGATGAGGATGAAACAGTTGTAAGGGGGGTCCCTTTGGAGGTGGGTGTAAATGTGGATCCAAGAATTATGTATTTGGGGGAAACATTAAGAATTGAATGTTTTTGGAACCGATCGTTAACCGAGGGTACAGTTTCAATATTTCCAGAGGGGGATAGGTTTGTGTTTATTCCTGGTCTTTCAAAAAGGGATACGACGTTCATGTATACACCTAACCAAGAGGGAGATCATAGAGTCATCTTTTCAGGTGTGGATTTGGCAGGGGGGGTGTCGGAAGCCGAGGTTATTTTTCAGGTCATTGCGGTAGAAGGTTTACTTCTTAACCGCAATATGATTAATCTTTCGCGGGGTGAATCTGTGATCCTGAAAATCCGTCAGAAAAAAGATCAAAGAGTAAAGGTTGGTGTTTACAATGTTTCCGGTGAGAAAGTGTGTGATGTATATGATGGGGTGGTTGAAAAGGCTGAGGTGGCTGTGGAATGGGACGGAAGAGACACGGCCGGAAAATTTCTTAATTCCGGTCTGTATTTGGTCTTGATGGAAACGGAGGATGGGAGAAACTGGGTTAGAAAATTACTGATCGTGAAATGATTCTGTTTCATCTGTTTTGGAAACCGTATAATTGAGATCGGTGTGGCTATGAATTCGCTTAGATTCCACATTGCTTTTTGTGTTTTATTGCTTGTGGCAATTTTCCGTATGAAAATATCAGACGGAGTATGTGGGCACCTCACGGCCGAAAGGGGTGGGAAATCATATCAGCATATAAATGCGGGTCTTGCATACCTGGAATCTGCCAAAAAGAAGGAGAAAAATGGCCAATACAAAGCGGCGATTGTGGATCTTCTTAAGGCCGAAAATGAATTCAAATTGGCAAATAGCCGCAGTAATTTATTCCTAGTGTATTTTCGGATGGGGAATGTTTACGCCGATCACCTCCGCCTGCCTGCCATTGCCTTGGATTATTATCGAAAATCGGCAGAAATATACAATAGCTTGCCCGAAAAATTAAAAACGATATTCCGTGAATTCATTGCATATGTTTACTACAAGAAAGGAGTCCTTCTTGCATTAAGGAACTATGATGAAGCGGTTAATTCGTTGAAATTATCCAGCAGGATATACGAGGAATTAGGCGATCTGCTAAATGTCCGGCGTTGCAGGGAGCAGCTTGAGAAGATCGATCGCCTACTTTTCTCTGAGAATAACAGGAATCGTGATATCAATGTCCGGACGCTGCTAAGTCAATTAAAGGATCATTTGGCCTTGACTCGAGAGACAAACGATTCGGCACAAATCTTTCTTCAAATGGGTCGTCTCTATTCTCATCTTGCGCTTGACTCGGCCTTCTACTTTCTGAAAAAAGCAACTTCTTTGTATCTCACTTCAAAAGATTGGCCGGGGTTGATAAAGGTGTGGAATACATTGGGGTTCTACTCTTTTCAGAGGGGAAAGTTTAAGCTTAGTTATCAATATTTCGAAAATGCTCTCAATCTCGCAAAAAAGGCGCGATTATATGAACAGCTTTGGTTTACTCACTTTGGCCTGGCCCTTTATTGGAGGGAACTCGGAAATTTTCAAAAGTCCAGCGATCATTTTGTTGAAGCGATCCGGCTAATTGAGTCTTACTATGGATCCATTTCCTCCAACTATATGCGGACCCAATATCTTGCGAAGATCGCTGATGTTTACAAAGAATATATCCGCCTGCTTGTGGATCGGGGGGAATTGGCGGCTGCCTTTTCAATGGTGAAAAAAATAAAGGCAAGATCTCTTCTCGGGGATGCAATTATTTCTGAAATGCAATCAATGTCTTCCCGCGAAAATCAAAAGGCCGATTATTTAAAAGAAATGCAGCATTCTCTGGCTGATAACGAAGGGGCTTTGGATATACTGTCCTTACATGATAAATTGTATTTGTGGTTTGTATCAAATGATACACTTGCATTTGCAGACGTTCCCGTGAGCAAAGAAGATTTGCGGCTGAGAATTGATGGTCTCCGGGAATCCGTTCTACATTTGCAACCAAGACGGTTTTATTTAGCCGCAAGATTGATTTATGAACGGATTTTTTCGAGTTTTCATCGGTTAATGGATAAAAAGAAGTTTCTTTATATTTCCCCTTCTGGTCCCTTTTACCGTTTTCCATGGGCAGTGCTCTATAAGATCTTTCCGCAGATGTCAGTCTGTCTTGTGCCCAATCTGGATGTTTTGTTGATAAAGCGAAAAGCGGACAAAAAAAATCGGCCATATAGCGTAGCCCTTTTGGCTGCTGATCGAAATGTCCCCCAGCTTGACCGTTTGCAGTATGTTCATTCCGAAATCTGGAATATTTCCTCGATATTTGCAGATGTACATGTGCAGTTGAAAGACAAAGCTAGCGAGTCGGATTTTTATGGCGTGTTAGGTAGTGACATTATTCATTTAGCCTGCCACGCAGTGGTTGACCCCTTTGAGCCTTTGTCTTCATATTTGCTGTTTTATCCGGATTCGCTGAACGACGGATTTTTGACTGCAGAAGAAATACAGCGGTCCAATCTGCAAGCAAGATTGGTTGTTTTGAGCGCTTGTACAACGGCGTTAGGAAAGTATGTTGAGGGAGATGAGGTGTTGGGACTGGCATCAGCTTTTTTGAAAGCTGGAAGTAGCTTTGTTGTGGCAAGCCTTTGGCAAATTAATGATCGTTTTAGCAGCTTTTTTATGGAAAAGTTTTATCAAAATTATAAAAGAACGTTATCTCCTATTCTTGCTTTATCGGAGACTCAGAAATTCTTCATGACCGATAATACCTTTTCAGCCGAATACCAGAACCCGTATTTTTGGTGTGCATTTGCAATTTTCGGTTCCTGGTAGTTTTTGAAAAATTGGGATAAACATGTAATCAACTGTCATTTGTTGTTCTGCCCCTATGAGATTTGACCGTCAAAAATTCGAAGCCCATGCTGAAGTATTTCTTAAATTTTTTACCGTTGAGGTTTTGGCAGGACTTATTATTCTATTTGCAAGTTTTTTTTGGTTCAGAGTATTGGGAGGAGAGCATGCTCTTTTAGATTTTCGCTTCCGTTTGAAGAGCCTGTTTCATTCTGCAGAACCTTTTAAAAAGATGCGAATCGTGTACATTTCTGAGGCAGATTATCGGTATATTCAACAAAATCCTGATTTCCTTGAAGAAATTCGGGAAAATTTTGACCAGTATACACTTCCTCGACGGTATTTGGCCGAGCTAATAGAAATCGTTGAGGAGTTAGAACCCCGCCTAATAGTGCTGGATGTGCTTCTGGATCGCAAATCTCTCACTCCCGGGGCGGATGAAAAGCTAGCAGAGGTTCTTCACAAATACAAGAATATCATATTTGCCACAGATGTGCGGAATAATATCGAGTTTCCTCCGCTCCAGGAATTCATGGGAAATTCGGGGAAAATCCGCGGGCATGTTAATTTTCTTGCGGAGGGAAATACGGTTCGAAGGGTTAAGCATCTCCTATTGTTACCTGATAGTACCTTCCTGCCTTCATTGGCGTTTGCAGCGTACATAAGTTATCAAAATCCTGGGTGGTCTTTTCGACAGATGCAAGTTTTCTTAAATAATTTGGCGCATCCACATAAACGAGAGCCTGGAAATGCTGCGAGGACTAAAATAGCTACGCAGTTTTTATTGGATCCTATATTGATTCCGTATACCGGATTACCCGAAGAAGAATTCTTTATCGATGAAAGTCGCTTTTATTTTCAGGGAATTATCAGGAAATCTTGGGTAAAAGACAAAATTATCCTCATCGGCGCAGGATATCAGATCGGGAAGGATGCGGAATACCATATGCCTTTCGTGGATTATTCCATAGCAGGGGTGTTTATTCATGCATACCTGATTCGTTCGTTTTTTGAAAATCAATTTCTCAAAGAACCGGGATTGAACGGTGTTTTCTTGTTTATAGGTGTTGTTACAACTATTCTCTTTGTGCTTTTTCTAAAGTATTCGTATAAAAAAGCAGTTCTTTTGGGATTGACGTTGCTTCTCCTTTATTGGTTGACGAATATTCTCTTATTTATAATTGCTTCGATTTATTTCCCTCTCTCTTGGCCGACCAATTTAATTGTAATGGTGCTCATATTGCAAACATTCCTGGCAATTTATAAAAAAGAGAGCGAAGAGGATTATATACGAAGATTTTGGGGACCCTATGTGCCAGATAACAGATTGACCAAGATCATAAAAGAAAAGAATGAAATGAACATAAGTCCAAGTGCAGAAGGAAAATTTGAAATCATAACAGTTTTGATGCTTAGGGTAATGGGAATTGAGCCTCTCTTTTGTGACATTTCCAATCCCGAATTCTCGAGTAAAACTTTGTATGTTTCAAGAGTTCGTGTGTTGGATCGGCTCCTGCAGCGCATACAGAATGATATTGTTTTTCATGAGAGATACAACGGGGTGGTTGAGAAATTCCTTGGGAATACGGTGTTTTATTATTTCGGTTTGCCAGTGGGAGATGAAGATAGAGATGAAGCGTTGAGGGCGATAGGCTGTGCGGTAGAGATTTTTGATAAGTTTGATCAAATGAAAAAACAGGATGAGATTCTGCAAAAATCGTTGCCAGAAATCGGATTGCATATATTGATCCATACGGATTCCGTAGTTATTGGTTCTGTTCATACGAAAGATTACAGATCCATGCCAACTTTAATATCCGGGTTTGTAGAACGTATGTTTCGAGCGGCCGATAAACTTCAGGACAAAACGGCAGGGGAGGGGATATACATTACTTCAGCAACCTTGACGCTTATTGGCGAGGAAGTAGTAGAATGTGTTCCGGTATGCAAGCTTCCTGAAATGGATATTTTTAGGCTTAAAAAAATGAGAGGAGAATGAAATGAAATGGGAAAGTAGGTTATGGATTTTCCTTTTCATACCGTTTTACTTTTTCTTTTGCAAGTGGGATGATGTTTTGGGGCAAAAGAAATTTCTAGCTTCTGTAGTAAAAGTTGAGGGAAATGCTTGGGTGGTGAGCACATCTGACACAACGACACCCATTGAGTTAGGCATGGGCTTACTGGAAGGTGAAAAAATAATTTTGGGCAAAAATGCAGTGTTAAAAGTCTATTCTTTGAATGGTTCTCTGAAGTCATTTATCGGACCGGATACGGTTCTCATTACCCAAAAACGTTTTGCCGGGTCTCCCACGAAGGTTAAGATATTTCAAATGATTTTGGAATACTTGAGGGATAAAACCCGCTCTTTAGCCAGTGTTCGCGGAGCTGTCCGCGGTCAAGAGAAGTTATTCTATCTCATAACTCCCAGGAATACAAATATATGTTCAGGCCCCATTCTCTTTCGTTGGAGGCGCTGGAAGACAGATGCGGCTTATCGGTTTTCCATTTTGGATAGTTTCGATTTAAATAACCCGCTTTTCACGACAATTGTCCAGGATACGATCCTTTATGTTTTTCCGGATAGCTTATCGCTTCTCCGTGGGAAGAAATATTATTGGGAGATTAAGGTATTGGCACCAGAGGGGGCTGACCCAATATTTGATCGAAGTTGGTTCCGCCTGTTTACCTATCATGAGGAACGAAATTTTTTGATGGAGAGTGTTCGGCTAAAAAATGCGAAAGGAAACTTTGATTTTCTACCTTTGTTAGCTTTTTATGATAAAACGGGGGCATACTATCGTGAATTTGAATTGTTGGAATGGCTTACGGCATTGTATCCAGAAGAGCCTATTTTTCAGATTTTACGGAATTCACTGTTTATAACTATGGGGTTGAGGGAAAAAGCAAATACGAATTTCTGAAGATTTTTTGATTTGAGGAAACTGAGCGTGGTAGTTAATAGTTGATGAGGGGTATGTCAAACGCGTCTTCCTTAAGCTTTACTGAGAATATGGCATGAGATTTAGTTTTGTTGTTTATTTTTTGGTCCTGCTTTTGTAATTTGAGCGTTGGCCGAATTGACTGAAGCCCAGAAAGGGAGAGTGGAATGACTCGAACAACAAGAAGAATCATTAATGTTGTTTGGACTTTGCTTATTATACTGGTGATAATGGACCATTTTGTGAAATTTTCGTACGATCATTTTTTAAGAAACGTCATCCATGCTGACGTCTCGACTTACATTGAGATAACCAGCATCGTTTTTACAATGGGGGTTCCATTTTTTTACGGGCTTTACAAACGAAGAGAGAATCAGCTTGAAGAAAAAGCGGTTCGAAGTGGAGGAGGGGTCCAGGAACTGGAGGAAGCCAGACGAAAAAACGATCTACGCTGCATTCTGTATTATTCTTTGATGGCCGTTTTTGTAGTGCTCATTCTTTTTATTCAATCCAATATTATCAATGCCAGCAAAAGTGAAACATCCCGGCTGGAAAACCAGCTTTTTCTGTTGCAAAAACAGATTGAACAGTCAAACGAGCAGTTAAACCGCATGAGCCAGAGGTTGGCACATTTGGATTCTGTGCTTTCTGTCATCGCCAAAAATGACAGGCGGGCAGTTCAGGCGCTGAATGAATTGCGGGAGCTCAAAAAAACCACGCTAAATTTGGATACACTGTTGGCCACAGCATCCATTAAGATAATGAACGACATTAAAAAAAGACGACGAATTCCCAACAAGGATTTTCAAGCTTTATCCTCAGAGATTAAACGTTTGGAAAAGGAGTTTGAACAATTGCAATCCCGTCAATCGGAATATTTTGGCAAACAATTTGAAATGGTCCGAGCCAATCTGGAAGAAATCCAGCGGTCTCTAAAGCAATTGCTGCGCCAGTATGAAAAATTCCCTCGGCAATATAAAACAGCGGTTATTCCTTCGACCGGTCGGTCACTGACTCCAGAAGAACGAGTCGTACTGCGGAGATTGCTTAACAGATATATCTATGATTTTGAAAATCGCGAGGGACGCCTTCCTTCTCATGTCGGAGAAAATTCGGATCAAATTCTTCCGCGTTTTCGGTTGTTTTTGCAGCGATCAGGGACAACTATGGAAGAATTTCAAAATGAAATATTAAAAAATAAAAGACTGATAGAGAGGGCTTTGGAAGCTATGAAACAAGGAGAGCTTGTGGATCTTGGAGGCGGAGAATTGAAAATCCGGTGGCTGCTTTTTTTTGCTGAGCAGAGACCATAGTTTTTTCATGAAGAAAAAACGGGAAATGGGATGAAACGTATCCGGTTTATTCACCCTACAATATACGTTTTATTGTGTGTTCACGTATTTGCAACAGCCGTTTCATTGCGGGCTCAGAGTATAGCAGCATATCATAGATACTTTAAAAATGTGGAGCGATATTGGAATATTGTTGATAAATGGATTGTAATTCAAGAAGTTAAACGTTATTTGCAGTATTATTTTCTGAGTGATTCGTGCGGTTGGGTTCTTCATATCGGAGCTCGAGCGGCGCTGGATCTGTTGCAACAGCCCAAAATATTGAAGCGGCCAAATCCATGTCTGCCTGCTATATGGCTATGTAAAGCGAGGTATGTATACCAAATCCCGCTTTCAGAACAAATCAAGAGGGATTTCCAAAAAGCGTTGCACCAAAAAGCAGGTTTTTTGAATCTAAGAAGTGCCTTTTCGCGAGAACAAATAGCAAAACTCTCTCAACTCTTTTTGGACACTTTTCAGGATGGATCTGTAGCCGAACGGGCAAGAAGTTTTATCCATGAAGTTTTTCTCATTCGCGATAAAAATATAGCAAAGGTGCTTATCGACGAAATTGAGTGGTTTTTAGGGAGTTTTCCTGTCGCAAATTATAACATGCTAATGTCCTTATATGAAAAGACATGGAATCTTATCGATGCCAATTTGGGAAAGGGATTTCAAATAGCAAGGAAGATTTTGGCGGAAAAAGGCGGTTATGATTCCTTATCGAAAGAGGATGTTGCGGATAGTGTTTCAAAAGCGAAATTTGAACAGGAAAACAGGAAGAGAACCTCCGATCATAGAACAAATAAAGGGTTAAAGGGAATAAAACGAACCTCGTTCCCGGTAGAGCCGGAACGCCCATTGGGAATAGATACGAATTTGAGGCTGGGATTGAACAAAACAGATATCGGATACATTATTTTGAAAAAATCCGGTGAGATATTCTTTGATACAAGATTGTCCAATAGACTGACGAAAAGTGTCAACATAAGAAAAAAACTTCTCAGGCTTTTGGCTGAAAAAGCACAATATACTTTAGCGGGAGAGATATGCAGAGAAATTATTTTGAATGGTTACGAGGATCGGAGCGATGAGGAAATTGCGATCTTTGCGATAAATTATTTCAGGAAGAAAGTAGGGCTGCCAGCGATTCATTCCGAGGAATCTTTGGTAAGGGCAGCGGAAGCACATGCCAAGTATTGTGCAGAACAGAAGTTGATTTCCCATATTGAAGAAAAAAACAAAAAGGGTTTTGTTGGAGAATTTCCATGGGACCGAATAGAAAAGTTTGGGGGATGTTTTGGGCTGGGGAAGGGTGAGCTGATTGGTTCGTATGGAATTCCATGGCTCGATGTTGTTTCTTGGATATTTACCGTATATCATAGGGATGGATTGCTGGACCCCACTATTATAAAAGGAGGTTATGGGAGTGTTTTAACTCCTCGATATAGAATAGGGGTTTTTGACTATTGTTTTGATGTAGAAGATTCTTTGTCTGATACACTCAATCCGTTTGTTTCTTTTCCATATGATGGCCAAAAGAATGTTCCTCCCGGGTGGGAAGGTTTGGAAAATCCCGATCCTTTTCCGTCGATAAACGTCCCAATTGGGTTTCCAATAACCATTTATCCAATCAGATTGGGTGTTATAATTCATGAAGTTCTTCTTTTTGATGAACAGGGGAATAGGGTTCAGTTAATGGAACCAAAGGTTATTTCCCAGGAAGAAAATGTCTTTTGTAGAGTACCGAGGTATTTATTAAAGAACGGAACAGAGTATAAAGTGAAGGTTTTCTTTACGGCTAACGGAAAAAAGAGCAGCAAGATTTTTGGGTTCACAACTGTAGAATATCCTATTAAATGATCTCTTCAGATATGGGGAGAGGTGTGAAATTTACCAGAATTGCTCCGACATCATGAAACGAATAAAACTGCGAAATATCTCGTTATTTATTTTTTTGATACGCTTTATCATTGTTCCGACGTCGACGGGACAGGATTCTCAAACCTTTTTAAATTATTTGAGGCGGCTTGAAGTTTTGCGTATGCCATTCGGCGCGGAGATACTGGTTAGAGAATGTAAAAGATTCTTAACAACTTATCCACTTAGCGATTCGTGTGCTTCTGTGCTGGTTATGCTCTCAAATGCCTGTTTAAGAAATGGGGAAAAAAATATTGGGGAAGCCGCTTTAGCTGCTGTTAAAGCAGCAGTTGTTTATGATGGGAATAAATCAAGGAGCTTGATGATATTGAAAAGATGTGAACAACCTCCTTTTCAGATGTTCTACCAGACTTCTTTTACGGAACTCCAACGTAGATATTTTCAGGGTATGGTGCTGAAATATGTGGAAGGAACAAGGGCAGAAAAAGGCTTCTTCTATATTAAAGAACTATATTCCATACGGAGCAAACATCTCATCCCCTATTTGATAAAAGAAATCAATTGGTTCCTTAGTGTTTTTCCCAATTACGAAAAAGGAGACAGACTTCGTTTCTGGTTGGCCAGTCTGTATCATGAGAGCGGCCGGCATCGGAAATCCGCGAGCTGTTTTTTGGCAATCCCACAATTTTATCCTAGAAGTCCTTTGGCTTGGAATGCGGTACTTAGGGCATCGGATGAATTAAGTGAGCGACCAATTTGGGATTATCATGCGGCCATTGGGTTGCTGGAAGCATATTTGGGGATTTATTCTAAGCCTTTTGTCCAGGAAGCTTTACTGCGCCTGATGGTTTTCCATTTAAAAGTTAAGAAAACAAAAAATGCGGCCAAATATTTTAGGGAGTTGTTCGAAAAGTATCCCGAATATGTCAAAAAGATCAGGGAAAAGGATTTCCGCCGGATACTCAAAGTTGGACTGACTTCATGGCCGGATTCTGTTTTTGCGGCTGCTCAAAAAAGATATTTGGAATTATATCCCAAAAAAAGTATTCTGGGGAAAATAGAAAGAAAAGTAAATAAATAGAATTGCCTTTTAACTATTGGATTTATGAGAATTTAAAAAAATGAATTCAAAAAATTTATGAAAATGTTGAATGAATATGTAAAAAGAATGTTAATATTTTTTAAAATTTTTTTCATTATTGACTTGACAAAGTTAATAGCGAAATTTATATTTTTGCTGCATCGTATTTCCCTTCGAGGTAGGCTGCATTTATAGATATTAACCATTGTTGCTGAAAGGACTAATAGCTTTCCGGATCAGGGAGCATTTTGGGAGGGGGGAAACGTAATGGGAGAGATAAGCCATGAAGAGAGTATCCATGATATGTATTGCCGTTATCGTTTTTCTTTTGTTGCCCCTGGTCCGGCCCCATATGTCTTTTGGCGATGAAAATGGGAAAGTTTTTAAAGCGGATTTGGGTCTGAAAGGCCCTGTTTTGTATATCGATTATGCGGATACGGTAAAACAGCTCCGAATTGATTTTGTATTCTTGAGAGGTGTTGCTGATGTTCTTACGCTGCGGGGGTTCTGGTTTCGTGAGAGGGAAAAAGAATTGATTACAACGGAAAGGGATTCATTTCTTTTCTGGGAGGTTGCTTGGAGAAATAGAAGAACAAACGAAGATACGATTTACAATAAATTGTATGTTGTTCCTGCCAATTTGCCTTATTCTGGAGGGGGTAAATTTCGGGTTGTTTTTGAAGTTTCAGCGGAGAAGGATGGCCATATTTACCGGGAAACATTTTCTTTCGATATAGTGTGTACACCTGCCATTCTATCGGATCATAAAACCGCTGGGGGAAGCAAAAATACGATCCGCTGGATGCCATCCAAAAATGCCAAATTTCACAGTATTTATGCTCTTGATCTTGATGAAATGAAGGTAATCCAAATCGGTTCTGCTGCAAATCAACCCAATTTGTCCAAAAGAAATGAGGTTGTTATCTATACCACTCATTTTGACGGTCTTGTCCCCGGGCACAGATATAAATATGTTTTAAAAGCATTCCGTAAATCTGATAATCAAGAGATACAATCTGCCCCCGTCATTATTGAACAAGATGGAACCCCGCCACAGCCAGTTATGAACCTTACGGCGCATTTGGTTCCGGATGGGAAGGTGAAACTGCGCTGGGAATATAATATGGAGGCAAATCCCGACCTTCGCGGATTTTATATCTACCGCAGGGAGGGACAAAATGAACTGATTCTGGTTGATTCTCTTGTAGTTGGAGCAGAAGACCCTGTCACTTTCTATTTTACAGACACCCCAGAGGGCGGATTAGAAGAAGGAAAGTGGTATCAGTACAAAGTTTTTGCATACGATACGCTTTTTAATATATCGGCAAGCCCATTCACGGAATATGTTCAGCCGGATGCCACGCCACCTCCCGAACCACTTTTCCTTTGGGATTCCCTCTCTTACCGTTACTCGAAAAAGGCTTCTCAGTTCTATTCAGATCAGCGCTATGACACATTATATTATCAAATCGGAGTAAAAAATAAAATTAAGTTCTTAAATCCGAATATAAATCTTGACAAGAATTCACTGAATCGAGCCGATTCAGTATGTATTCAGTGGGTCAGGGATCATTCACACCTTTTTTATGATATTGATCCCCTCAAGTACGGGAAGCATAATGTGTTCTCAACGGGATGGATATCTTTCGATGATTCTAAGCTAATACAAACCAACGATGGGAAAGCATTTATTTATGAACTTGATTTTTCCTTGGGGGGAATAGTTTCCATTGATACAATCCACGGTCATCTTTATAAATACCGCATTGCTTTTAAGGATCGTGCCGGGAATGTTAGCGGATGGTCAAGAGATGGGGTTTCAAGCGAACGTAAACTAAAGTTTTACGTTGGAGCAATACAAGATTGCTATCCACCACCCGATGTGAGTTATCTAAAGGCCATACCGGAGGTCTATGAGAATAATACGCGCGCCACTATTCAAATCCAATGGCAGAGTGAAGACGAATATGTCAGTGGAATTGAGTATTTTGAAGTTTACCGCATTGGCCAACTGGGCGATTTGAAAAAAGTTGTTCGTTTGGATACAGTGCGATTCGAGAATGGAAAGATGCGGTATGTGATTCATGACACCTTGCCTGGGGGTTCCTATGGAGAGGGTTTTCTGGCTCGCTATGCGGTAATTCCTGTAGACCGGGTTGGCAATAAAAAATCTATTGGGCCCGGGGAAGAAAAGCTGGAAATCCCAGTAGTCGAAGCCAAATTCAAACTGGGCCCCAGGATAACATACATTGATGAGGATCCCAGGTATGCAGTTTATGCCGATTCGTTGCGATTTCAGGTCCGATATTTGACCAACAATCTCTCCCTGGATTCTGCAAAGCCTTTTTCCGTTTACGTGGATGGGATCAGCGTCCCATGCAAGGTTTATCCGCTTCAGGAAAGTCTGTGGAAGGTAATTGCATACTCTGATTACCTCCTTACCGTAGATTCCCTGAGAGTCTTCATTGTTGCTAGATATGCAGATGGGGACTCCAGCCTGAATTCCAATATGTTATCATTTCGCAGAGACCATGATCGGCCCGATTTCACGTTGGCAGCCAGAAACAATCCTGATTCGAGCTATAGTCCATGCGATAAGGGAAGTGACTATCCCGCATTGACTGTGAATTTTCTCGATCAGGATATCGACTCTATTGCGATTTTGCGGGAAAGAAGCGGAAAGGACATAGTGCTTTATCATCGGAAGTATCCCGAAAGAGTAGTGAAATTCATCGACTCTTTGGCAGCTCCTCTGGTCGAATATATTTATAAAGTGAGAGTCTGGGATTATGCTGGAAATCTGACAGAAAAACAAATAGAAGCCTTTGGAACTGCAGCTCCTCGATTCCGGATTCTAAGTTATTCCACGAAATCTGAAACGCTGAAATATGAAATTCTTATTCCGAAAGTCATTTTTGAAAATAGCAAAAGCGCTGTCTATGCAATTTTTATTCACGAAAAACCAATGTCCTATTCGGAGTTGTGTGACACGATTCCCGTTCAAATTGGCCCACGCCCTGACGGGTACGGAGTTACGAAAGACACGGTAATTTTTAACACTCAATACGTAAAAATTACGGATTCTTATTATCCTCTGCCCCCCAATAATGAGGTTGAATATTACTACGTTTATGCGCGTGGTCAATGGATTGAAAAAAACCGCTTTACCGCATTTGCTGGGGATAGCTGCAATAGTTCCAGCGAAATTGATCTGTGTGATCTGAAAATCAATGGAGCGGATCTCCCGGGTTTTGGTCAGATTTTGCTTTTTTGGGAAATTAAAGATCATAACCATTCCGGTTGTGTTCAGCCCGATACATTCAGGATTGTAAGAGCACTGGCAGGGCGGCATGATACAATATATGTAGGTGATTCCTTTTTCTTGGCAGATACAAGTTTACACGGGTCTGAAAAGCGTTCGATTACGTACGAACTTGTGCCAGGGAAGCGTTTATCGTCACGAAATGTCGAGCGAGTTTTTTGGAGCAGAAATGCATACGGATACAGTATTGTGGACACAGAGAGGGGAGTTCTCCCCAGGATTACATTTTGGACGGATGCTCATCACGCAAGGATGCGGAGCAGTAGCGACAGCATTTATTTCAATGTACCCAATGTGATGGCGATTATTTCCAATGTGCCAGAGGCTGATTCAGTCTGCATAAACAAATTGAACAAGCTGGATCTGCACCTCTATTCATCAAAGAATAAAACCGGATATCATTCCATCGAAAGCCTGGGATTCGGGCCTGATTCGGTCAAATTTAGCAAACTGTGGACGGATCCTCGCCTCGGATTCATGGGGCATGGGGATACTTTATATGTCAGATATGCTTTCAATGATTCCATTCTGGCGAGATATGGGTTTTCTCAAGTGTGGATGGGACCGCTGATTGCTGTACTGGATAAAAAAGGTCCCGAGATCCCCGCGTATGATGTCGGCATCACCGCTGCCAGCTCGGCTGACAGTGCCAGTGTGGATGTTTTCGTGTTCTTTAAAGGAAAGTTTTTTGATAGACTTTCCGGTATGGTTGATTCTTTACGCCTGCAGTTCAAGATTCAAAACAGGACAAGCGTGGATACAACGATTTCCTATTCGCGAAATTCAGAATCGGAAAGCTATTTTTGGACCCCTCCAGACACGTTACGGATCCGGAATGTTCCTATTCATTCCGTCGGTGCGCTAAGGATAGAAACAATGGTTTGGGACCGATTGCGCAATATCTCCCGTCTGGATATTCGCGATATTCCGATACCGATGTATTTTGATTTTGATTTGAAACTTGAAGTACTTGCGGAGCAGAAGGTTAAACTCACCTGGAGAAAGATAGACAAGGCACAATACTATGTTGTAAATCATTTTGACAACCTTGATTTGCTGGGAAATCCCCGAATGAGTGACTTTATAAATGTAAGAGATACAACTTTGGAGAAAATCGTTTTTTCAGAAACGCGGTTTTTCCATGTTATGGCTGTTTTGGAAAATGGAAAGTGTACAAATTGGTCTGAGGTGGTAAAATATCCACCGGAAGAGAAGAGAGAGGGGGCACCGATTATTAGCGGTATGGAAGAAGCAGGAGAAGAGATTCCAGACAAGTTTGAACTGTATCCGCTTTATCCGAATCCGTTTAACTCTTCAACAACGGTTCGTTATGACTTGCCTCTTCCGGCCAGGGTCCGAATCCGTGTATTTAATATTCGCGGTCAGGTTGTTCGAAGCCTGTTTGATGGGAACCAAAAACCAGGGGTTCACCGCATAATCTGGGATGGAAGAGACCATTATAATCGGCTTGTTCCTTCTGGGGTCTATTTTGTACTGATAGAGACGGAAAAATTCAGAAGATTGCGAAAATGCGTCTTGCTGCGTTAGCAGAAGTACTTCCGACACGATCGAAACCGATGATATGAATCTGCACAATGGGGTGCGATCAAGATGGGCAGAAAGATAGCGAAAAGGTGCCTGCTTTTATTCTGCGCAGCAATATTCTATGCAACGGTGGATTCCTTAAGTTCTCAAGAAGCCTCTAAATGCAATGATACAGGCGTAAAGAGATTTTGTGGCTCAAGCGGGATATTTCGTGAAGCTGCTTTTACAAAGGGTACAAAAAATACTGTCAAAGTAGATGCCAGTAAGTTGGGACCAAATTATCGAGCGTTTTATGGGTATCGTCCCGATCAGTTTGACAGTACAGACAATCAAGGTTCTCCAGTCTTTATCATTCCATATTTGAAAGCAAATTATTTATACTATTTCTATGTAAAAGGTAAAGATCAAAATTTGAATGAATATGTGTCATCCTGTACAACAGCTTCATTTCAGGATACATCAGCACCGAAGATTTCCCCTTCTCTTGTTAGCGGGCCGAAGGTAAATCGAAATGATGTGCTAAAGACCAATAGAATTCTGAATTTTTCAGTCGATGTGTCGGATCTTGATTGGTATTATTATTATTGCCTGGGAAATACCAGTCTCGATTCCGTTGAACTCGGAGCTGGAATATGGAGTTTTGAAGCGGTTGTATTGAAAGATAGCCAGAAAGTCAGAACTCTATTTTCGGAGGATTCTATTGGTAGTATTAAAGATACATCGGACTTTTCCTTGCCATGTTTTTCTCAGGCAAACTTTTGCACCCCATTTTCCATTTCCGGATGTCCTGTTGACACAACTTTTCAGTTCGGGTTTGATCCTTCTGAGGGCAAATGGAAGATTATGATCCAGGCCAAGGATGCTGCTTTTGATCCGGATCAAGACAAGGGTATCGTTGGAAATATTTCCTATTTTGCCTTTTATGTTCTCAAGGACACCACTCCTCCAAGAGTATCAATCCATATAAATAGAGTCAAACATGGGCCGGATGCTTTTGTCCGCCTTAAAGTTGCCGTTTCCGACACTTCACACGCGGCGGATCGCTCAAAGGCAGGGACGGATTCTGTCAAGTTGTGGAGGCATGATGTCTCATTTGGTGATTCTGTAGAAATTCTTCGATGGAAAGGAAAAATTAACATCGAAATCACGGATTCTATTTCAGTTGCTGGAAGCTATTATTATAAAATTGTTGCTTTTGATTCCGCTGGAAATAAAAAATGGGAAAAGACCAGAGCCATTTATGTCCATGCAGACACTTTACCAGAACCGGTTATTCGTGGGCCCGATTACGTGAGAAATGCCGTTTTCTTCGACATCCGCTGCAATCCTATTCCCGTGCCTTCGGACTCTCTTTTGCCGGATTCTGTCCGCATTCAGATGGATAATGATCCGGATTTTTCTTCACCTGAGCTTGACACCATATTCTCCAATTGCAGGCCGGGTACGCTTCGTTTGCCGGAAATATATACGGATGGGGATACGGTCTATGCGAGAGGACGTTCGATCTGGAACGATCATGGAAAATCTCCGTGGGGAGGCCGTAAAGAGATTATTGTTGATAAAAGCCCGCCGATTATTTCGCTCATCTCGGAAAACATCAGGAATGACAGCCTGCGTATCAAATACACATTGGATGATGATTTGTGTGGGGCAATCCGTTTCATCAAATATCAATTGAGATGTCGAAACGACTCATTGATTTATGAGAAGAGTGATTCTGCAGTTCATGAAGTACCATATGACTTTGAGCATCTTATCCGTCACAATTTAATCAGAAGTTGCGAGTGGTTCACTGCGAAACTTACCGTCACAGATAGTGTTGGGAATACGGCAGTCAGAATAGACACACTCAAGAAAAAACCCTTTATCGATTCGTTGTATGTAATGGGGACTGGGGGAATCAAGAATTGGGTCAGGTCCAATATTGTTACGATTCATGTAAAGCTTTCGTCTGGGACTTCTGCGGACTCTATGGAGTGGGAATGGGTGTGGGACGATGGGAAAATCAAGAAAAAGGGGCCATATAGTTTTCGGGAAACTGTCCAAGACACGTTGCCAGAAGCAAATGAGAATCGTGAATATGTCCTTAAAATGAAAGTATGGACGCGGTCTCCTCTTGGCGACGTCCTGGAAAATGTGAAAGATGGCATTGTCTATTTTGTCGGAAGTTTTAGGGCATGGGTATATGTTCCGCATATCATCTTTTCAGATACCTTTACTGTGTTTTGGAAACAGAAACCTGTGTGGAATAAACTTCTATCGATCAAGGTCTATGAAATTGTTGGAAATGATACGGCTATTGTGGATCTGGGAGTTAGCCAAAGTGATTCCTTTCGGTACAAAGTTTTACATAAAATCACCGAAAGCCAGGATATCCATTTGCGATTTGAGCTGTCGGATTATGCAGGAAATTCTTTCGCAACGAAGGAATTCACCATCTTTTTTTGCAAACTAAAATGGCATTGGCCAAACCCCGTGGGTAATCGTTGCGTGCTTCTCGGGAAAAGAGAGAATGGAAAATTGCTAATGGATACAATCTGCGTTTCCTTTGAGAAAAGTGTCTCACAATTGGGTTTTCAATTGGAAAATGTAAAAATCAATATTCAGGACGTTTACCTTAATGAGAGCCGTGCTCCAGCTAACACATTTTGGTCAGCTGGATTAGATACTCTGAACATAGTTGGTCTTTTTCCTTTTGCAAATCCTCAAAAAGTTTCGATTACAGTTCCGATTAGCTACCAAGACACGAATATCGTAAGAGTTGAAACGCTTTCGGACCATAGATATGCACTTATTTGGAAGGATTATGATCAGGAAACGAGAAGGAAATTTTCCATAGAGGGGCAAAATTATTTCGTTACATCTGTTTATGTTCCCAGGCAAGCATTTTCCGAAAACTTGCGTATCGCCATTGAGGATACGGTCCTTTCCGTTTTGCCCGCTTCCGAGCCTTCTTTTGGTGAACAATCTGAACCCGAGAATTTGTTTCCGAATGAATCTTCCATTGAGGTCCGTTTTCACCATGGATGTACTGAGGACCTTGCTGGAAAGGATTTTGCTGTGGACTCTCTTCTTTTTTCATTTGAGCTGGACGGTTTTTGGGAAGCCAAGTTGGACAATCTCGCTATTTTTCTGAAGGATGGTCCAAACACCTATCGGGTCCCGCTTCTTCCCTATCGCGGAATGCGTTCTGTCCGGTTTAGATACAAACCCTCGGGGAGCAGAATCTTAATTGGCATTTTTAAAATAATAAGGGCCCGGTACTTTTATGCGTATCCAAACCCATGGATTCCCGAAAAGAATCCGGAGGGGATACGGATTGAATTCTTCGTTCCGGAAGATCGCATAGACAAAGTAAAAAATGTTTTCATCTATGACCTTTTTGGCCATCTTGTCGCTAAGTTACCGGTGAACGATGCAGGAAGAGCGGGGATTAAATATGCCTTTTGGAACGGAAAAAACCAGGCAGGGATTCCGGTAGACTCTGGAGGGTATATCTGCTATATCCCGGGTCTTTACGATACAGAGCGCAAAAACCGGTTTAAAATTGCTATCATGAGATGAAAATGCAGGCATACTGGAAAAACTGGCGAGGATTGGTTTTCGGGCCTATTCTTATTTTCCTAACGTGGCAGACATTGTTTGCGCAAAGAGGGGATGTTGGTGCAGGCCTAGCTGGACAACTTAGTCAGCTGGGTTTGCATCCTCGAACACTGGCTCTGGGAAAATCTTATACTACACTCTCCTTTGGTCCTGCTGCAGTTAACACAAATCCCGCCGGGTTATTGCGCGGGGAACAACATGAGCTTCTTTTGTTTCACGGCAATCCGGTAAATACGGGAGATGTGGTTCTGGAGTATATGGCCTCTTCTTTCCATCCTTTTTGGATCCCTGTGCCTGAAGGATGGATGACCAACTTCGGCTTCTCCGCTATTCGATTGTTTTCGGGCCAATATGTGCAAATGGATGAGCTTGGAAGGGAAGTAGGGACTTTTGGCATTGATAATTGGCTGTTATCGACAGGATCTGGTTTGAGCTGGGCCGGCGCGTTTGGCCAATTGGATATTGGGATTACGCTGCGTTATGAGCATCGAGGATTTTCGGGGTTACAGCTTAAAGGGGTAAAGGAAAAAGATAATGTGTGGGGAACGGATTTCGGAATTCTCTTCCAGCCATTGAGTTTCCCGGTGCTATCATGCATTATGGATAAGATTGATGATCGCTACTCGATCCGGCCTTTTATCCGAATGAAAGTTGGATTGGTCCTCAGTGATTTTCCCTGGCGCACCCATCACTTCAGTTTTTTTCAGAATGAGAAAAAGAACGACAATCTTGGAAAAAGAGGGCGCCGTGTCCGTGCAGGGATTTCTTATGAGTTTGGGCCATTTAATAACAGGTGGAGTGGACGAATTGCTACGGATCTGGCATGGATTGAATTAAATGATAAATACATCCCTCTGGAACAGGGCATAGGGGGCGAATTATCTCTGAAATTGAATGATATAAGTATTTCTGGACGAATAGGATGGAATCGCTGGTACGGCTCTGAAGGTAGTGCTTCCTTTGGATTTGGAATCAGTGGTGGGCAGGTTAAAAGCTTGACATACGGGATTGACGCCGGACTTCATTTCTTTACTGGTCTTCCCTCTCATTTTGCATGGGGAGGGGGATGGGTTTTTTTAAGACTTGGATATCGGATGGCAAGGGATGGTGGTTATTTTGCGGCTGTTGCAAGAACAAAGGGCACAAACGGAGAACGCTTGAGGAAATCGGCTGCTATCCGTGCTCTTTTGCAGTATCCAATGGGACTCAGCGAATCAGAGAGGGATTCGGTAGCATTGTTGTTGGTAGATTTGGATAGCAAACGGGCGACCCGCTACATAGAT
>Ga0209426_1000314_pt1 | contig 59067 bp, 58 predicted proteins | sample Deesub1362B_J571_FD_187697 | JGI IMG/M metagenome (GOLD analysis project Ga0209426, IMG submission 187697) | Deep oceanic, basalt-hosted subsurface ecosystem from Juan de Fuca Ridge flank, Pacific Ocean, CORK Borehole 1362B_J2.571 (SPAdes)... ... | reverse complement strand
TAAAAGTCTTAACAAATTAGCGCCTTTAAGATATTATATAGACTGCTTTATAAAAGACTCTCAGCAGTCCAATATGTTATGGACGCTTACAAATAGTTGACAAAATAATATTTTTTAATTAAAATTTAAATTCAAGATATGTTAATAATTAATATTATAAAGTGGAATTCATATTAAAATTATATCTGTCTGAAAAAAAAATCTTTTTATATCCTGTCTACAAAATCTTGAGTATTTCTATATCTTCAATAAATTTTCATAACAAATTCATAGAAAAAAATTTAGAAGGAGGAATACATGGAAATAATAAGGAAAATAAAGTATAAGGCTAAGGTAGATAAGCAATTTTTAAATGAAATTATAGAGATGTCTGGGTGTGAGAAAAAAGAAGAAAATTAAAAAGGAGGTTTTAAAATGGAAGAGATTGTTAAAGCTAATGTGGATTTAGAGAGTGATTTTGTGGGAAGAATGATATTGGAGCAAGGTGGAGAAAAATTTCGGCAATGCATTCAATGTGGAATGTGCGTGGGTTCCTGCCCCAATGGCTATTTTATGGATTATCCACCCCGGAAGTTTATTGCTGCACTTAGAGCGAATATGCTTAAAAGAGTTATTCAAAGTAACACGGCTTGGACTTGTATTTCTTGTTTTAACTGTAGCTTACGATGTCCAAGCGGTATTAAAATAACAGATGTTTTAATACCAAATCTAAGAGAAGAAATTTTATTAGAGGGAAAGACTACTCCTCAAGAAGTACAAAAAGCTCTTGAGAATACCTCCCGTTATGGTAATCCATTGGGTGAATCACCAAGAAAACGAGCTGACTGGACAAAAGAAATTGGTATTCCTGTGAAAGTACTCCCTCAAGCTTCTGAGTCTGTTGAAGTTCTATGGTTTGTTGAATGTTATCCTTCTTATAATCCGAGAAATATATTAACTTCTCAAGCTTTTGCCAGAATACTCAATGCTTTAAAAGTAAATTTTGGTATCCTCGGGCACGAAGAATTTTGCGCTGGTGATGATGTTCGTTTAGTAGGAGAAAAGGGACTTTTTGAAATGCTTATTGAACATAATACCAAAATTCTGAATAAATATAAATTTGACTTCATTCTTTTCACAGATCCTCATGGTTATAATGCATTCAAAAATGAATATCCTAAGTTCGGTGTCCAGTATGAGACTATGCATTACACAGAATTTTTGGTTGATAAAATTGATAAATTAAAGTCTTTGTTCAAAAAGAAATTAAATGGGACAGTGACTTATCATGATCCGTGTTACTTAGGACGCAGGAATGGAGAATATGAAGCTCCTCGAGAGCTTCTTAAGGCTATTCCTGGACTTAAGTTAGTTGAAATGCCTCGAAATCGCGAAAATGCATTATGTTGTGGTGGTGGCGGAGGTGGGATTTGGTTAGATAGTTATATTCGGGAACATTCTAAGGAACGTTTGTCGGAAAAAAGAGTAAAAGAAGCATATAGTACAGGAGCTAATATTCTTGCAGTAGCTTGTCCTTATGATATGTCCCGTTTTGAAGATGCTATTAAAATTACAGGATATGAAGGGAAACTTATAGTAAAAGATATTATTGAATTAATAGATGAAGCAATGTAATGAAAGGAGGATTTTAATATGAAAATCATTGTATTAACTACAGTAATTCCCGACCTTATAGAGGAATTAGAAATCTCACCAGATGGCAAGAGTTTGGACAAAACCTATCTTCGGTATATTCCCAATGAATTAGATGACCATGCCTTAGAGGAAGCTCTTTTATTGAAGGAAAGACATGGAGGGGAGGTTGTAGTTTTAGCTCTCAATATTAGAGAGGAGACTGATGAGATGCTTTTTGCTGCCTTAGCCAAAGGTGCTGATAAAGCTGTGAAAATAAATGGAGATTTTGAAGGAATTGACAATCATGCAAAAGCTAAAATTCTTAGAAAAGTGCTTGAGAACTTTGAATTTGACCTTATCCTCACAGGTGTTCAGACTGTAGAAGATATAGATGGATATGTAGGTCCACTTTTAGCCTCTTATTTGGCTATACCTTATGTAGGTGTTGTTTCAGGAGTTTCTTATTTAAAAGACACACTACTTGTGAAGAAAGAACTACCCGGAGGCCTTCTCACAGAGATGGAGGTAAGTATTCCATGTGTATTGGGAATTCAAGCAGCAGAGAACCCTCCTCGTTATGTTGCTATATCAAGACTTAGACAAATGATGAGGACAGCAAAACTTGAGGAATTTCAGTGTGAAAAGGAGAAGAATGGAAAAATAGAGATAAAGAAAGTGTTCAAACCAGAAATAGCAGGAAAAGCAGAAATGATAGTAGGAGAACCTGAGGAGATTGTGGAAAAAATCGTAAAGATTTTAGAAGAAAAAGGGATAATAAAATAGGAGGATAAAAAATGAAAGGAGATATATTTGTTCTTGTGGAACACTTAAAAGGAGAGATAAGTGATATAACCTTTGAACTTCTTTCCTGCGGAAAAGCTATTAAAGAACAAACAGGGGGCACTCTCTTTGCTATTCTACTCGGTCACAACTTGAAGAGCCTAATTCCCGATCTTGGATGTGCAGATAAGGTGATATATGTGGATGATGAGAATCTTTCCGAGTTTTCTCCTGAGGCTTATAAAATGGTTTTAGTCCATCTACTTCGGGAAAAAGATTTTCTTTTCTTTCTCGTAGGAAATACATCCTATGGAATGGATATAGCGAGTGCCCTTGCTGCTGAGTTAGAAGTATCCTGTGTGGTAAACTGTAAAGATTTCCGCTTTGAGGAAGATAACTTTATATTTATTACACAGACTCATGGGGGGAAAATACTTAATGAAGTTTCTGTTCCAAATAAAGCAGTTATTTCGATTCTTCCTGGCTCTTTTTCTGCTGAAGAGGGCAAAAGAGAAGGTTCCCCTTCTATAGAGGAGATAAAATCTCCCGTTTCTCTTTCGACTCTTAAGGTAAGATTCAAAAGAATAATAGAACCTGAAATTACAGATGTCGATATTTCAAAGCAAAATATACTTGTTTCTGTTGGTAGGGGCATTCAGTCAAAGGATAATATTCCACTTGTCGAGGAATTAGCGCAGCTTCTTGGTGGAGTAGTAGGTTCAACTCGTCCTGTAATTGACCAGGGATGGCTTCCCTTAAGTCGACTTATAGGAAGATCAGGAAAGGCGGTTAAACCTAAACTCTACTTAGCTCTTGGAATAAGTGGTGCCTTAGAACATCAGGAAGGCATGAAAGGTTCAGAGTTGATTATTGCAGTAAATACTGATCCCACGGCTCCTATTTTTGATATTGCCCATTATGGTGTAGAAAAGGATCTCTTTGAGATAGTTCCTCTTATAGTTCAAAGATTAAAGGAAAGGAAGGGTAGTTAAATGGAAACTTTAATCCTTTGGATAGTCTTCCTTGTAGCACTCTTTTTATTTTTTCGGCGTATATATATTTTAATAAGGCTTCTTCTATTAGGTAAATTTGAAAACCGTTTTGATAATTTATCGAAGAGAGTGATAATTTTTATTAGGGATATCATTATTCAGATTAGACATTTGAGAGAGCCTCTTATTGGTATTGCTCATTTTTTTATTTTCTGGGGTTTTATTATTCTTGCTATAGGATTTCTTAATATCCTTATTGAAGGACTTTTCCCTCCTCTTTCTATTTCCTTCATAGCAAAAAATCGCTATTTTCTTATTTTGCAAGATCTATTTATCTTCTTAGTTCTTATTGGAATAATCCTGGCTGCTATAAGAAGGTATATCTTAAAACCACCCCATTTAAAAAGCTCTTTCTCTGCTACGTTAATACTCTTTCTAATTTTCTTCATTCTTCTAAGCTTGGCATTAATGGAGGGATTTGAATCTGTTATAGAAAAGGAAGGTGTACTTTCTCCGATTGGTTCACTGCTTCTGAATTGGTTTCAGAATATGGATATTAATACTGCAAAGTTTTGGATGAATTTCTCAAAGTGGACTCACATACTCCTTATCTTATTTTTCCTTGTATATATTCCTTATACCAAGCACCTTCATCTTATTGCGGCTCCATTTTCTGTCTTTTTTACTTCTTTGAAATCTACAGGCATTTTGGAAAAAGTTGAATTAAAAGAAGATGAGAGATATGGAGCTTCTGAGATTAAAGATTTTAGTTGGCGAGATATTCTAAATGGATATGCTTGCACTGAGTGTGGAAGATGTGATAGAGCCTGTCCAGCTTTGGCTTCATCAGACGTTTTATCTCCAAAAGAAATTATCTCTAAACTAAAAGATTTCATGCTCGAGAATAGAAGAATTCTATTAAAAGGGGAATCAAAGCCTCTTCTAGGGGAAAAGATAACGAAGGAAGAACTCTGGGCTTGTTTCACTTGTTTTGCTTGCCAGGACTGGTGCCCTGTGAGGAATGAGCATCTTCAACTTATTATCCAGATGCGGAGAAGGCTTATAGAAGAAGGAATAATGGATAAAAGCTTGCAAGATATTTTGATTAATTATTCTCGATATGGTAACTCTTTTGGGCAATTTGAGAGAACGAGGGCGAAGTGGACTCAGGATCTGGAATTTAAAATAAAGGATGCTAGGAAGGAGCCAGTAGAATTTCTCTGGTTTGTTGGAGACTACGCTTCTTATGACCCGAGGCTTCAAGAGAAAACCCGTATACTTGCTAAGGTCTTCAATAAATGTGGAATAGATTTTGGCATCCTATATGAAGGAGAGAGAAATTCCGGTAATGATGTAAGGAGAATAGGAGAAGAGGGATTATATGAAATGCTTGTAGAAAAAAATATGGAAATTATGAAAAAATCTCAGTTTAAGAAGATAATAACTACAGACCCTCATACCCTTCATACCATTAAAAATGAATATCCTTATTATACGGGAGACAGATGGGATGTTTTACATTATACCCAAGTCCTTTGGAATGCCTTAAAAAATGGTACTTTGAAGATCCAAAGATCCCTGAATTATAAAGTGACCTTTCATGACCCCTGTTATTTAGGAAGATATAATAATATCTATGATGAGCCGAGGTTTATCCTTAGAGCTTTAGGGCTAAAAGTTTTGGAAATGCCAAGAAGTAGAAGAAATAGCTTTTGTTGTGGTGGAGGAGGGGGTCATATATGGATGGAGGAAAAAGAAATAAAGGAACGTCCTGCTGAGCAAAGGGTTAAAGAAGCTGCCTCTTTAAAGAATGTTCAATATTTGGTAATTGCTTGTCCTAAAGATTACATAATGTTTACAGATGCAATAAAATCAGTGGGTCTTGAGGGTAAATTATTAGTAAAAGATATTGCAGAGCTTATATATGAAGCAATTTAAAGGAGGGAAAAACCATGAAAGGAAATAATAGATCAAAGATTGGTTTTTATATTTGTCATTGTGGAACTAATATCGCTCCAAAGGTAGATGTCTTTGAGGTAGCTGAATTTGCATCTTCTATCGAGGGTGTGGAAGTTTCAAAAGATTATAAATATATGTGTTCAGACCCTGGTCAGGAAATGATAAAGAAGGACATTAAAGAACTAAAATTGAATCAAGTTGTAGTAGCATCCTGTTCTCCTCTTCTACATGAAGCTACTTTTAGAAGAGTTTGTCAAGATGCTGGATTAAATAAATTTATGTTTCAGATGGCTAATATTCGTGAACATTGCTCTTGGGTAACAGAAGACTCAAAAGAAGCGACTGCTAAAGCAAAAAGAATTGTGGCTGCAGCTATTTATAGAGTGATGAACCATGAACCTTTAGAAGAAAAGAAAGTAAATATAAATCAAAATGTGTTAATTGTTGGAGGAGGAATAACAGGTATTGAAGCAGCTTTGAGGCTTGCAAGTGCTGGAAGAAAAGTTTATTTGGTTGAAAAAGAGCCTTCCATTGGTGGACATATGGCAGAGTTAGATAAGACTTTTCCTACTCTCGACTGTGCTGCTTGTATTTTGACTCCAAAGATGACCGAAGTTAGTAAACATCCTAACATTGAACTCCTTACTTACAGTGAAGTTGAAGAGGTCTCAGGTTATATTGGAAATTTTAAAGTCAAAATAAAAAAGAAAGCAAGATATGTTGATCTTGAAAAATGTAATGGATGTGGTTTATGCTGGGAAAACTGTCCTACTATTATTACTCCCTCTAAAAGAATAATCAGGAAAGGAGATGTAATAATAAAGCAAGTCGCTGAGGAGGAAGTAGCAAGTGAAGATTAAAAACAGAAAACTAAGAAAAATGACCCTTAAAGAAGTAAAAGAAATTCTTCAATGTGAAGTTATAGTGGGAGAAGACAATTTAGACATTGAAATCGGTTCAGTTGGAGGTTCTGATTTAATGAGTGATGTTTTAGCTTTCGGAAAACCTGGAATGTTACTCCTCACTGGTTTAACTAATGCTCAATCAGTAAGAACAGCAGATATAACTGAAAGTAAAGCTGTTATTTATGTGCGAGGTAAAAAACCCGAGAAGGAAGGAATTGAATTAGCCAAGAAAAAAGGAATACCTCTCCTTTCAACTAAACTCATGATGTTCGAAGCTTGTGGAATATTATATTCAGTAGGTCTTCCAAGTGTAAGTGAAGTTAATTAAAAATAATTGAGAAATATGGGAATTGACTATCAAATTGAACAAAAATTTGAAATTAAAGGCGGTGATTTTGGGAACGCAGGTAGCGTATCCACGAAAATTAAAGATAAACTTAAAGAAATTGGCATTCCATCTTCTATTGTTCGAAGGGTGGCTATCGCCACCTATGAGGCTGAAATGAATATAGTTATGTATGCTTATCATGGAATATTGAATTTTGTTCTTACTCCTCAGCAAATCAAAATTATAGTTGATGATAAAGGGCCTGGAATAGAAGATATTGGATTAGCAATGCAAGAGGGTTATTCAACAGCTACTGAAGAAATGAGGGAAATGGGGTTTGGAGCAGGAATGGGATTGCCAAATATTAAGAAAAATTCTGATGAATTTGAAATTACATCTCAGGTTAATAAAGGAACTAAATTAAAAATTGTAATTTATTTAAATAAAAGATAATGAATCAATATTATCATTCAATTTATTTAAATGAAAAGAAATGCGAAGGTAGAATGCGATGTATGAGAGTTTGTCCAACTCAAGCAATAAGAGTTAGAACTGGGAAAGCAGAAATAATAGAGGAAAGATGTATAGATTGTGGAGAATGCATAAATGCTTGTCCTAATAATGCTATAATTCCTCTCACTGATCCTTTTACAACAATTTCTAAATTTAAATATACAATTGCCATACCTTCACCTGCTTTATATGCTCAATTTGGGAGAAAAATTCTTCCTGATAGAGTATTAGAAGGTTTAAAGAAAATTGGATTCAATGATGCTTATGATGTAGCTCAATCATGTGGAGAAGTGAGTTTTGCAATTCAAGAATATTTGGGAGAATATAAAGGGACTAAACCCCTCATTCTTTCCTCATGCCCCACTGTTGTTCGTTTGATACAAGTAAAATATCCTGCATTAATTGATCTTATTATGCCAATTGAAACTCCAAGGGAAGTAGCTGGTCGAGAAATAAAAGAGAAAAAATCGAAAAAATTGGGACTTGGAATAGATGATATTGGAGCAATTTATCTTACTCCTTGTCCTGCTAAAATGATTTCTATTAAACAACCAGCAGAAGGAGGGAAATCTCACTTAGATGGTGCAATTTCTATAAAGGATATTTATGCTCCTTTATTATCTGCTATGGAAAATTTGAACATACCGAGTTATAAATCTTCCTTAGAAAATCTTTGCATTTTGGGATTAGGTTGGGCTATTGCAGGAGGTATTAGTAGGACATTAAAATTAAAAAATTCATTGGCTGTTTCTGGCTTAAGGAATGTTATTAAAGTATTAGATGATATTGAAAATGGAAAACTAAAAAATATTGATTTTTTGGAAGCATATTCGTGTCTAGAAGGATGTGTTGGAGGTTCTCTAACTGTAGAAAATGTTTATATTTCATATAATAAAATCTTTCAATTAATTGAAACCTTAGAAATTAAAAAAATAAAGGCTTGCCCTGATATAAGAGAAGTTAGAAAACGTTACAGGGAGAATTTTTATTTTCGAAAAGAAAAAATATACCCTCGGCCTTTAAAACCTTTACATCCAGATATTTCAAAAGCAATAATTAAAATGAAAGAAAAAGATGAGATTTATCAAAGTTTACCAAAAATAGATTGTGGTGCTTGTGGTTCACCTACTTGTTTCACTTTTGCTGAAGATGTTGTAAGAGGAGAGGCAAAAATAACTGACTGTATTTTTAAATTTCCAGAGAAATTTGAACAAATTTCTAAGGAATTGATTGAACTAATGAGGAGTTCTCCATACCATCAATCAAGAATTAAAAAGGAGGAATGATGAAATTAAAAGATATTATTGAAAAATTGGATCTCACTGTTATTGCTGGTCAGGATAAATTAGGAAATGAGATTACAGGAGGATATGCGAGCGATCTTTTAAGTGATGTAATTGCTAATAGTAAAGAAGGTAATTTATGGCTAACTCTTCAAACTCACCAGAACATTATAGCAGTTGCGACTTTAAAAGAATTATCAGGAATAATAATTGTGAATAATCGTCAGCCTGATGAAGAAACTATAAAAAAGGCAGAGAATGAGAAAATTCCTCTTTTAGCTTCAAAAATGACCACCTTTGAATTAGCAGGAAAACTTTATGAATTGGGAATTAAATCTTAAAAAAGAAATGTTAAAAGAATTTAGAGCTGATCTTCATATTCATACTTGCCTTTCACCATGTACTGATTTTGAGATGGCACCTGGAAGGATAATTAAAAAATGTAAAGATTCTAAACTCAATATAATAGCTATCTGTGATCATAATTCTTCTGAAAATGTTGATGCAATAATGAAGGCTGCTTGTGAAGAAAATATTCATGTAATTCCAGGAATGGAAATTACAAGTAAAGAAGAAGTTCATATTTTAGCTCTATTTAAAAACAAGGAAAATGTTTTAAAATTTCAAGACATAGTTTATAAAAATTTACCCGGAAAGAATCAAGAAGATTTATATGGATTGCAGGTTATAGTAAATGAAAAAGGAGAAATTTTAGGTTTTAATCAAAAGCTTCTTATTGGAGCTACAACTTTAAGTGTTGAAGATATTGTCTACTATATACATATTTACGATGGCATAGCTATTGCCTCTCATGTAGATAGAGAAGCTTTTAGTATTATAGGACAATTAGGATTTGTTCCTCCTGGTTTAAAATTGGATGCTTTAGAATTCTCTCCTAAGATTAGCTACCAAGAAGCTCGAAAAAAGTTCAATTATGATTTTCCATTTGTATGTTTCTCGGATGCTCATTATTTAGAAGAAATTGGAAAAGGTGTTACAACATTTTTAATAAAGAAAGCAGATATTGATGAGATTAAAAAAGCATTGCGAAAGGAAGAGGGAAGGAAGATTATATGGGAAAATGTTTGAAGATTTATCATTGCACATATTAGATATAGTAGAGAATTCCATAAGAGCTGAAGCGAAAAATATTAAAATCAAAATCACAGAAAATTTAGAAAAAGATTTACTAAGCATTGAAATAGAAGATGATGGGAAAGGGATGGATGAGGAAATGGTAAAAAAAGCACTTGATCCTTTTATAACTACAAAACCAGGTCATAAAGTAGGGTTAGGTCTTCCCTTTTTAGCTCAAGCAGCTAAGATAGCTAATGGGAATTTATTTATTAAATCAAAAGTAGGAAAAGGAACCAAAATTAAAGCAGTATTTCAATATAGTCACATTGATCGACAGCCCCTTGGTGATATTAAAGAAACTTTGATGACTCTTATTACTGGTAATCCAAAAGTTAATTTCATTTTCATTTATAGGAAGAATAGTACTAATAGATATTATTTAAATACTAAAAAGATAAAAGCTAAAAATAATCTTAAAATTTTATTAAATAATCTGAATAAAATTTTTGAAAATTTTTCCCAGGAGGTGAAAAATGAACAGAGAGGAAATTAGAAAAATACTCGAAAAATGGGAAAAGAGAGAGGATACTATAATTGAAATACTTCATGATATACAGAATAAGTATAATTATTTACCTAAGAAAGTCTTAATAGAAATTTCTAAAGAATTAGATATTCCTTTAAGCCAAATTTGTAGTGTGGCAACTTTTTATAATTGGTTTAGTCTTACTCCAAGGGGGAAACATAAAATCGGAGTTTGCATAGGGACTCCTTGTCATGTAAAAGGTGCACCCTTAATTATAGAAGCAATTAAAAAAGAATTGAATATTAAAGAAGGAAAGACCACCAAAGATTTAATGTTTACTCTTGAAGTAACAGGTTGTGTTGGAACATGTGGATTAGCTCCGGTTGTTGTGGTTGATGACGAGCTTTATGGCAATATGAACCAGAGTAAGATGCTTAAATTATTAAAAAAATATCGGGAGAAAAAAGGAGGGAAAAATGCCTAAACTAAAATTGGAAGATTTAGAAAAAATAAAAGAGAAAGTTAGAGGCACAACTATGTTAAGAGAGGGAGCAGGGAGAGCTAAAATTACTGTTCATATGGGAACTTGTGGAATAGCTGCTGGTGCAAGAAAAATAATGAGTACAATTTTAAGAGAAATAGAAGAAAGAGATATTAAAGATATAATTGTTACTACTTCAGGATGTGCAGGCTTGTGTAGTAGAGAGCCAATGATTACTGTCGAGCTTCTTGGGAAGGCACCTGTTAAATATGTAGATTTAACAGAGGAAAAAATGCGAAAAATATTTGAAGAGCATGTTCTTAAAGGAAATATGGTTAAAGAATATATGTTGGCTATAGGGAGCGAAAGAGTTGATTAATTATAATGAAAGGAGGTGTTAAATGCCTTATAGAGCTCATTTAATGGTTTGTGCAGGGACAGGATGTGTCTCAAATAATTCTCTTAAAATTAAGGAAGCTTTAGAAAAAGAAATTAAAAAAAGAGGATTAGAAAAGGAGATTTTAGTTGTTTCTACAGGTTGTAATGGTTTTTGTGGCCAAGGTCCGATTGTAGTAGTTCAACCAGATGGTATTTTTTATCAATTTGTTAAAGAAAAAGATATTCCTTATTTAGTAGAAGAACATTTACTAAAAGGGAGACCAGTAAAAAAGATGATGTATATTCCTCCTGAAGAAGAGGAGCCTATTCCTCGAATGAAAGATATTAGATTCTTTGGTGACCAGCTTTTAGTAACTCTCCGTAATCGAGGTTTAATTGATCCTGAAAAGATTGATGACTACATAGCTCGAGATGGTTATGCTGCCTTGGGGAAAGTTCTCACTTCTATGACTCCTGAAGAAGTAATAGAAGAGATTAAAAAATCAGGCTTAAGAGGAAGAGGAGGAGGCGGTTTTCCAACAGGTTTAAAATGGGAGTTATGTCGTAAAGCAAAAGGTAAACCAAAATATGTAATTTGTAATGCTGATGAAGGCGATCCTGGTGCTTTTATGGATCGAAGTATTATAGAAGGTGACCCTCATGCTGTTATAGAAGGGATGGCTATTGGAGCTTATGCCATAGGAGCTACAAAAGGGTTTATATATGTTCGAATGGAATATCCATTAGCTGTAAAAAGATTTTATCTTGCTGTTCAGCAAGCAAAAGAATATGGATTATTAGGGAAAGATATTTTTGGCACAGGTTTTGATTTTGATATTGAAGTGAGAAGAGGTGCAGGAGCTTTTGTCAGTGGTGAAGAAACAGCACTTATTGCATCAGTCGAGGGAAAATTGAGTGAACCAAGACCTCGTCCTCCTTATCCTGCAGAGAAAGGATTATGGGGGAAACCCACTAATATAAATAATGTGGAAACTTGGGCCAATATTCCTGTAATTATTCTAAGAGGAGCTAAATGGTTTAGCTCAATAGGGACAAAAACGAGCAAGGGTACAAAAGTTTTTTCCTTAGCTGGAAAAGTTTACAATACAGGTTTAATAGAAGTTCCAATGGGGATCACTCTCAGAAAAATAATTTTTGATATAGGAGGGGGAATTCCAAATGGTAAAAAATTTAAAGCTGTTCAAACAGGAGGACCTTCTGGTGGTTTTATACCTGAAAGTTTGCTCGATCTTCCAGTAGATTATGAAAGTTTAACAGAGGCAGGAGCAATAATGGGATCAGGGGGAATGGTGGTAATGGATGAAGATAATTGTATGGTAGATGTAGCGAAATACTTTGTAGATTTTTTGAGGAATGAGTCTTGTGGAAAATGTACTCCTTGTCGAGAAGGTTTACCTGTTCTTTCTAATATTTTAGAAAATATTATAAAAGGAAAAGGTGAAGAAGGAGATATTGAACTACTCCAAGAGATTTGTGAGACTATGAGAGATACTGCTCTTTGTGGACTTGGTCAAACTGCTCCAAATCCTGTTCTAAGTACTATTCGTTATTTTAGAGATGAATATGAAGCTCACATTAAAGAAAAAAAATGCCCAGCTCATGTTTGTCGAGATTTAATTCAGTATTATATTGATGAAGAGAGATGCGTAAAGGAAGGACATGGATGTGATGTTTGTAGAAAAAACTGTCCTGAAAATGCAATTATTGGTGAATTAAATCATGCTCACAAAATTAACGCTGAACTTTGTACTAAATGCGGGCTATGTTACGAATTATGTAAATTTAATGCAATAAAAATTGAATAAGGAGGTGAAATTATGGTTAAAATCAAAATAGATGGGAAAGAAATTAAAGTCGAAAAAGGAACAACAATTCTCAAAGCTGCTGAAAAATTAGATATTAAAATACCAACATTATGTTATCATCCTCTTTTAGAACCTTATTCAGCATGTAGAATCTGTATGGTAGAAATTAAAATTAAAAATCGAAACGAATTAGTTACTTCATGTAATACAGTAGTTGAAGAAGGTATGGAAATTTTTACTGTTTCAGATAGAGCCCTTAAGGCCAGAAGAATAAATATTGAACTTTTAATGGCTCGAGCACCAGCTGCTGAACCGGTTAAGAAAATAGCAGAGGAATTGGGTATTGAAAAAACGAGATTTGAAATTAAAGATCCAACTGAAAAATGTATTCTTTGTGGTCTATGTGTTAGAACTTGTGAACAAGTAGTAGGTGCTAAAGCAATAAGTTTTATTGAAAGGGGAGCTGACCGCAAAGTATCTCCACCTTTTGAGGAGCCTTCTGAAGCATGTATTAGTTGTGCAGCCTGTGCCTATTTTTGTCCAACTGAAGCTATAATATATGAGGACTTAAGAAAAAGAAAAGTGATTCACTCGGAACTCTATTTAGGCCCAACAACTGCTATTCGTATTCCTTTTTTACAAGCAATACCTAATGTTCCAAGAATTGACCCTGATAGTTGCATTCACTTTAAGACTGAACAATGTAAGCTATGTGAGAAAGTATGTGAGCGAGAAGCAATAAATTATAAAATGGAAGATAAGTATGAGGAAGTTGAAATAGGATCAGTAATTTTAGCTACTGGGTATGAAGTTTTTGACTGTTCAAAAATACCTCAATATGGATATGGCAGATATGACAATGTAATAACAAGTTTAGAATTTGAGCATCTTTGCCATGCTTCAGGACCTACAGGGGGAAAGATAAAACTTATAAATGGAGAAGAACCTGAAAGTATAGCTATTATTCATTGTGTTGGTTCAAGGGATGAAAATTACAAAAATTATTGCTCAAGGATATGCTGTATGTTTGCAATGAAATTTGCACATCTTGTAAAAGAAAAGACAAAAGCTGAGATTTATGAATTTTACATTGATATAAGAGCCTTTGGTAAAGGATATGAAGAATTCTACAAGAGAGTGCTTGAAGAAGATGTGAATTTTATAAGAGGTAAAGTGGCTGAGATCACTGATTTTGCAGAGAGCCCTGAGGAAGAAGGAAAACTTATAGTTATTGCTGAAGATACTCTTTTAGGAATGATAAGACGAATACCCGTTGATATGGTTGTTCTTTGTCCTGCAATAGTTCCAAAAAATGATGCTGAAAATGTGAGAAAACTCTTTGGAATAGGATGCACTGCTGATGGATTCTTTAGGGAACAGCATCCAAAACTTGGTCCCATATCAACTGTCACAGATGGTATTTTTATAGCAGGTGCTTGCCAAGGACCTAAAGATATTCCAGATTCAGTTGCTCAAGGTGCAGGTGCAGCTGGAGCAGTACTTTCCTTAGGTGATACTTTCACCATTGAACCTATCTATGGAGTGATTGATGAAGAGCTATGCTCTGGATGCAAGCTTTGTATAGGAGTTTGTCCCTATGATGCTATTACTTTTGACAAAGAAAAAAAGATAAGTCGGATTCAAGAAATGCTTTGTAAAGGTTGTGGCACATGTGTAGCAACTTGCCCATCTGGAGCATCAAAACAGAACGGTTTCAAAGATGAGCAAATCTTTGCTGAAATTGAAGGAATTTTAAGTGTTTAGGAAAGGAGGAAAGAGATGAGCAACGAAAAGTTTGAACCAAAAATAATTGGCTTTTTATGCAATTGGTGCTCTTATCAAGGAGCAGATTTAGCTGGAACAAGCAGACTACAATATCCACCTAATCTTATTCCTATTAGAGTTATGTGTTCTGGTCGAGTAGACCCATCATTTATTCTTAGGGCTTTCTCAAGAGGAGCAGATGGGGTTTTGATTTTTGGTTGTCATTTAGGAGATTGCCATTATGAAGAGGGAAACTATAAAGCCTTAAGGCGGTATAAATTATTAACTAAACTTTTAGAACAATTTGGAATAGAGAAAGAAAGACTTAGATTGGAATGGGTATCTGCTGCAGAAGGAGATAGATTTGCTAATTTAGTTGCTCAAATAACTAAAGAAATAAAAGCATTAGGTCCGCTTAACTGGGAAAACCAAATTAGTATAGAAAAGGGAGGGTCAAAATGAGCAAACCAAAAGTTGCTTTTTACTGGTGTGCATCATGTGGTGGATGTGAGGAAGCTGTTGTTGATTTAGCTGAAAATATTTTAAAAGTTGTTGAAGCAGTAGATATTGTCTTCTGGCCTGTTGCACTGGATTTTAAGAGAAAAGATGTAGAAGCAATGCCTGATAAATCAATTGCAGTTACTTTCATTAATGGAGCAATAAGATTATCAGAACAAGAAGAGATGGTTAAATTACTTCGGCAAAAATCTCAATTAATAGTTGCCTTTGGAAGTTGTGCCCACTTAGGAGGTGTACCTGGATTAGCTAATTTCTGGGATAGAGAATCAATTTTTAATCGTGCATATAAAACCACTCCATCCACCCATAATCCTGAGGGAATTGTTCCTCAGGAGAAAGTTGAAGTTAATGGTAAAGAATTAATACTTCCAAAATTTTATAATACTGTTCATCGTTTAGACCAAGTAATTGAGGTTGACTATTATTTACCAGGTTGTGCTCCTCCACCTGATTTAATTATGGATGCCATTAATGCTATTTTAGAAGGCAAATTACCTCCTAAAGGAGCTGTTTTATCTCCAAATAAATCTCTATGTGATACTTGTAAAAGGAATGAGACAAAACCAGAAAAACTGGCTATTGAAGAGATAAAAAGACCTCATGAAGTAATAATTGATCCAGAAAAATGTTTCTTAGAACAAGGACTTATTTGCCTTGGACCTGCAACAAGATCAGGTTGTGGAGAAAGATGTATAGAAGGCAATATGCCTTGTAGAGGTTGTTTTGGACCAACTGACCAGGTAATTGACCAAGGAGCTAAATTTCTATCAGTATTTGCTTCAATAATTGATGTTAATGATGAAAAAGAGATTGAGAAAGTTATAAATACAATTGTTGACCCTGCAGGAACTTTTTATCGTTTTAGTTTACCTTCTTCGCTACTGAGAAGAAAGAAAATGGCTTCTGTTGAAGGTCAAGATAAGTAAAAAAAGTAAAATGCTAAATTCCAAAACTCAAATGATAAATCAAATACAAAATTTCTCAATGGGTAAGCACTTTTTGGTATTTATTTGGAATTTATTAAAATGGAGGTTAAAATGAATAATAAGAGAATAACAATAGATCCAATAACTCGCTTGGAAGGGCATGGAAAAATCGAGATTTTCCTCGATGAGCAAGGCAATGTAGATAAAGCTTTTTTACAAATACCTGAATTAAGAGGATTTGAGCAATTTGCTGTAGGTAGACCTGCTGAGGAAATGCCAAGAATTACTCCTCGTATATGTGGTGTCTGCCCTACTGCACATCATATGGCATCAACTAAAGCATTAGATGATTTATATAAAGTGGAGCCTACTCCTACTGCCAAAAAATTAAGAGAATTTATTTATAGCACTTTTATGTTAGAAGATCATACCCTTCACTTCTTCTTCCTTGGTGGTCCTGACTTTGTTGTTGGGCCTCATGCACCAGCTGCAGAAAGAAATATTTTAGGAGTTATAAACAAAGTCGGACTAGAAATTGGTAAAAAAGTTATCCAAATCAGAAAGCAATGTCGAGATATTATTAGTTATTTATGTGGAAAAGTTATTCATCCAGTATGTGGTCTTCCAGGAGGAGTTTCAAAAGGCCTTACTGAAGAAGATAGGAAAAAATTTTTAGAAATTGCTAAAACAGGTGTTGAGTTTGCTCAATTTGCTTTAAAAATATTTGACGATATAGTTCTAAAAAATAAAGAATATGTGGATATTATAATTGGAGATATTTATTTTCATCGCACTTATTATATGGGTTTAGTTGATAAGAATAATAAAGTTAATTTTTATGATGGTAATATAAGAATAGTAGATCCTAATGGTAAGGAATTTGCAAAATTTAAGCCCCAGGAATATTTAAATCACATAGCTGAACATGTTGAGCCATGGAGTTATATTAAATTTCCTTATCTGAGAAAAGTTGGTTGGAAAGGTTTTACAGATGGTGAAGAAAGCGGGATTTATCGAGTAGCACCTTTAGCTCGATTGAATGCTTCTGATGGAATGGCTACTCCACTTGCTCAAGAGGCTTATGAGAAGATGTATGATACCCTTGGGGGAAAACCAGCTCATAATACTTTAGCCTTTCATTGGGCACGCTTAATAGAAGCTCTATATGCTGCAGAGAGAATGGTTGAACTCCTTGAAGATAAAGAAATTATAGATCCTAATATTCGGAATATTCCTACTGAAATTCCCAAAGAAGGAATTGGAGTTGTAGAAGCTCCCAGAGGAACTCTTATTCATCATTATAAAACAGATGAGAAAGGAATAATTACTGAAGCGAATTTGATTGTAGCCACATTGAATAATGCAGCTGCTATAAATATGAGTATTGGAAGAGCAGCTGAAAAGTTAATTAAAAAGGGAGATGTTTCCGATGGAATATTAAATATGATTGAAATGGCTTTTAGAGCTTATGATCCTTGCCATGCTTGTGCAACTCATTCATTACCGGGTGACATGCCTTTGATTGTAAACATTTACAATGCAAATGGGAAATTGATTCATCAGCTAAAAAGAAATATGAAATAAGAGTGAAAACACTTATTTTAGGTCTGGGTAATGAGCTATTTGGAGATGATGGCATAGGTATCCATGTTATAAGAGAATTAAAAAGGAAAAGTGATTTTAAATCAAATATAGATTTAATTGAAACTTCCTATTCAGGTTTAGCTTTAATAGATGTAATTGCTGATTATGAGCGGTTGATTATTATAGATACAATAAAAAAAGAAAAACCAAATCCTGGAAATATCAGAATATTAGACCTTAGTCAGGTTCGACATGTTCCTGGGCCCTCACCTCATTATGTTTCTTTTCCTCAGATAATTGCTCTCGGAAAAAAATTGGGATTGAAAATGCCTACTTTGGTCAAGATTATTGCAGTGGAGGCAAAAAATATTTATATATTAGGTGAGGGTCTTTCACCAGAGGTAAAATGTGCAATACCTGGAATTATTAAAAAGGTAAAAGATATTTTGACTGACTGGGAAAGGAAATGAAAAAGAAAAAAGAATATGTTATTCTTAAAGAACTTCTTGGATCTAACCAAAAAATAGCAAATGAAATTAGAAAAAGTCTTACTGAGAAGAGAATACTTGCTGTTAATTTTATGAGTTCTCCAGGGGCAGGCAAAACTACTTTACTTGAAAGAATAATTGAAAAGTTGAAACAAGAATACAGAATAGCAGTTATAGAAGGAGATATTGAGACAGAAAAAGATGCTGAGAGAATAAGAGCAAAAGGAGTCCCTGTATTTCAAATTACAACTGGCGGAGCTTGCCATTTAGAAGCAAAAATGATGGCTAAACTCTTCAATCAAGTGCCAAATAATCTTCATTTCCTATTTATTGAGAATGTAGGAAATTTAGTATGTCCAGCAAATTATGATCTTGGAGAACATATTAGATGTGTTCTTCTCTCAGCGCCTGAAGGCGACGATAAACCTAAAAAATATCCCAAAGCTTTTATTACCTCTCATTGTTTAATAATAACTAAGTCAGATTTATTTCCTTATTTACCATTTAACCCGAATAAAGCTAAAAAAGAAGCACTTTCTGTTAATTCAAAGTTAAAAATATTCATTACTTCTGCTCTTAATGGGGAAGGAATAGATGATTTGATTCAATATTTTAAATATCATTTTGAAAAAATAGAGAAAGAAGGCACTGGGGCATAAAGGCACGATTAAATAAAAATGCATGAACTTTCAATTGTAGCAAGTTTATTTGACATATTAAATGAAAAAGCCAAGGAGCAAAAAGCAAAAAAAATAACAAAAGTTAAGTTAAAAGTGGGAATGCTTTCAGGGGTTGTGCCAGAGCTTCTTGAAAGTGCTTTTGAGATTTATAAAAAAGATACAATTGCAAGTGATGCAAAATTAGAAATAGAAACAACCTCAATTAAAGCAAAATGTAAAAAATGTGGATTTGAATTTTCTCCAGAAGATTTTACAATAATTTGTCCTACTTGTTGCTCCTATCAAGTAAAAATACTTTCAGGTGAAGAACTTCTCTTAGAAAAAATGGAATTAGAAATTTAATAATCCAGATTCTAAAATCCAAATACTATTAATAACTGAATCTCTCTGCTATTAATTTGAAATTTGTCATTTGGAATTTTAATTTTTCAATATTCCTTCTGCAGCAAGTAAACCAGAAACAGCTGCTCCTACTATTCCTCGGCTCAATCCTGCTCCATCTCCAGCTACATAAATTTCAGGAATAGAAGTTCTCAAAAATTTATTAGTAAGTACTCTTAGTCCATGAAATTTAATTTCTGTAGCATAAAGTAGAGTATTGTCGTCTGCAACTCCAGGGATAAGTTTATTTAAAATATCCAAACCTTCGATAATATCTTTAACAAAACGATAGGGAAGAGCCATTGCAATATCTCCTGGAGTAACATTAGTTAAAGTCGGATTAATATAGCTTTTTTCAAGTCTACTCCAGGTACTCCTTCTACCTTTTTTTAAATCTCCTAATCTCTGAAGTATAGGTTTATTTCCACCAATAGTTGTGGCCTGAATAGCAATACTTTCTCCATAAAGATTGGTATTTTCAAGAGGTTCAGTTAATTGAACCTGTATTAAAAAGGCAAAATTAGTGTTTGAACTTCGCCTGTCTTTTCGGGAATGACCATTAACCAGACAATAATTTTCTCCTTCTTCTTTTACAACATACCCATGAGGAGAAACACAAAATGTGCGGATAAAATCATCATATGTAGGTGTTCTAATATGGACTTTTGGATCCCAATTGATTTGACAAATTTCCTCCATTATTAATGCAGGTACCTCTACCCTCACACCAATATCAATTGGATTATAAATATAATTTATTTTTTTCTCTTTGACGATTTTCTCCAACCATCGAGCACCACTTCTTCCTGGAGCAATTAATAACTTATTGAAAGAGATCTCCTTTTTTTGATCTGTGATAATAACATTTCTTTTTATTTCCTTAACCTCAGTATTAAATAGAAATTTTACTCCTTTTTTTCTTAAATCATTACTTAAACATGAAATTACCTCAGGTAAATGATCTGAGCCCACATGTGCCTGTCTAATGGGTAAATATTTCATTCCACTCTGGGCAGCTAAGGTCTCTAGTGTACGTGCTTTTTCAATATTAATTTCTTTAACTTTCACATTATATTTTCTAAATGTATTTTCTACCTCATTTATTAAATTTGAAAGAGCTGAGAAACTAATTAAATTACCAAGATTAGTTCCAACTTCTGGAGAGAAATTTAGCTTCCCATCTGAAAATAAGCCTGCTCCTCCTTCTCCAAAAAGAAGATTAGATTTGTTTTTAATTCTTTCTTTAATGGAGGGACCCTTTTCAATAATTAAAACATCACATTTTCCAGCTAATTTATAAGCAGCAAACAAACCCGCAGGACCTGCACCAATAATTATGACTTTCACCAAAAGAATAATGCCCTAAAAATATAATTCTGTCAATATTCCTTAAAAGGTGAATTAAATTTGACCCACAATTTTAGTTCAATTAAAATGGTAAAGTATGTTGGAACAGCTTTCCTCAAGATTTCAAAAAATTGCAAAATTTATCCGTGGGGAAGGGAAAATAACAGAGAAGAATATAGAAGATACTATTTATCAAATTAAAATTGCACTTTTGGAAGCAGATGTAAATTATAAAATAGTGAAAAAATTCATTGAGGATGTGAAAAGAAAAGCTCTTAATCAGGAAGTAATAGATAGTATTACTCCAGGACAACAGGTAATAAAAATAGTAAGAGATGAGTTAATTAATCTCTTAGGCAAAAAATCTTACTTTTTAAATTTTTCTTCCCATACTCTTTCTATTTATTTTTTAGTTGGATTGCAAGGCTCTGGGAAAACAACAACCTGCGGCAAATTAGCTAAATGGTTTTTAAAAAAGAATAAAAACCCATTACTTGCTTCCCTTGACCTAAAAAGGCCAGCAGCTCAGGAACAGTTATTAAAAATTTCAAATATTGTTGGAGCGTCCTTTTATCCAGTTATACAAAATCAGAATAAGAATTATCCTATAAAGGAAAATATAAAAATTATAATCCAAAATTTAATTAATTATGCGAGGATTAAAAGTTTTAATCCCATTATAATAGATACTGCAGGAAGACTTCATATAAATGAGGAGTTAATGGAAGAACTCCTATTAATTAAACAGCTTTTAATGCCAACAGAAACAATATATATTGGTGATGCCCTTATTGGACAGGATGCTGTAAGAAGTGCACAATTTTTTGAAGAAAAAGTAGGAATTGATTCTATTATTTTAACTAAACTGGATGGAGATGCCCGTGGTGGCGCAGCTTTATCAATTGTTTCAGCTACGGGAAAACCAATAAAATTTATAGGAGTAGGGGAAAAATTTGACCAATTAGAAGTTTTTTATCCAGAAAGACTTGCTTCACGAATTTTGGGCTTTGGAGATGTTATAACATTAGTGGAGAAAGCAATGGAGAAAGTTGAGATCGAAAAAGCCGAAGAATTGGCAAGGAGGATACGAAAGCAAGAATTCACATTAGAGGATTTTAGAAAACAATTAGTTCAATTAAGAAAAATGGGCTCCTTCTCAGATTTAATTAAATTTTTTCCATCAATTGGACCTTTCAGATTTTTAGATAAAATAAATATAAATGATAAGAAAATTATTATTTATGAAGCTATTATTAATTCAATGACGTTGAAGGAAAAGGAGAATCCAAAAATAATTAATGGAAAAAGGAAATTAAGAATTGCTAAAGGAAGTGGGAGGAGCATTCAAGAGGTGAACGAGCTTTTAAAACATTATTTTTGGATAAGAAAAATAATGAAGTCTTCTAATTTTAAAAAAATGATGGGTTCATTAGGTAATTTTTGGAAAAATTATTGACTTCAGATGTTCTTTAAGTTATTATAAGGGAACCAAGGAGTTGGAAAATGTTGAGGTTGAGATTGATGAGAATGGGTAAGAAAAAGAAGCCCTTCTATAGAATAATTGTTATTGATTCTCAAAGACCAAGAGAAAGTAAATATAAGGATATAATTGGGTATTATAATCCTATGACAGATCCAGCAGAAATAAAAATTGATAAAGAAAAAGTTAATTTTTGGCTGAGCCGTGGAGCTCAACCTACAGAGACGGTTAAGTCTCTATTATCTAAAGTTAAATGAAGTAACAATTAAAAATGCTAAAAGGAGGGTACAGTGAAAGAACTAGTTGAAATGATAGTCAAATCGTTGGTTGATCATCCCGAAAAGGTAAATGTTTCCCAATTAGATGGGGAGCAAACCACGATTTTGGAATTACGCGTTGCTCCAGAAGATTTAGGAAAGGTCATAGGAAAACAGGGAAGGACAGCAAGAGCAATTAGAACAATTCTTGGAGCAGCTGGAATGAAGATGAAAAGGAGATACAATCTGGAGATAATTGAAAAAGTGTAAATTTGTCTCCCTTGGACATATTGTTAAGCCTCAAGGAAAAAAAGGGGAAGTAAGATTACTTTTAAATACTGCTGAAGGAAGAAGAAACTTAAAAGAAGGTACAGTTGTTTATTTAGAGTTAAAGGATAAGGATACTCAAAAGAAGGAAATTCAGTACATTTGGGAACTTCCAGGAAAAGCAAGAATAATAATTGTAAAGTTCAAGGGAGTAGATAGTAGAATAGAAGCATATAAATTAGTTGGTTATCAAGTTAAAATAAAGGAAGAAAATCTTCAACCATTAGAGAAAGATATTTATTATTTCTTTCAATTAAAAAATTGTTCTGTTAAGGATAAAGAGAATAGATTTCTTGGTAAAGTTGAGGATATATTAAGTGCAGGCGAAAATGAATTATTAGTTGTAAGAAAAGGAAGCAAAGAAATCCTCATCCCATTTGTAAAATCAATTTGCTTAAGCATTGACCTTAAGAAGAAAGAAATAGTAGTTGATCTCCCTGATGGACTTTTAAATTTAGATGAGATTTGATATAATTACTTTACTTCCTAAAATTTTTGAGAGTGTATTTAATGCAGGAGTTTTAAAAAAAGGAATAGAAAAGGGATTAATTGAAATTAGAGTTCATAATTTAAGAGATTATGCATTGAATAAACATCGTCAGGTAGATGATAGGCCATTCGGAGGAGGAGAAGGAATGGTACTTAAGCCAGAGCCTTTATTTAGAGCAGTTGAAGCAATTAAAAAAGACAAAAATACACCAATTATACTTTTGTCTCCCCAAGGAAAAAAATTTGATTATAAAATAGCTGAAAAGTTATCCAATTTCTCCCAAATAATTCTCATTTGTGGAAGATATGAAGGAGTAGATGAAAGAGTTAGGGAATACCTTGTAACTGATGAAATCTCAATAGGAGATTATGTTCTTTCAGGTGGAGAATTTGCCGCTTTAGTAATTATTGATGCAGTTTCCAGATTTATTCCAGGAGTTATAGGGAAACAAGAATCAGTGAGAAAAGATTCTTTTTCATTTGGTCTTTTAGATTATCCTCAATATACAAGGCCAAGAGAATTTAGAGGAATGAAAGTGCCTGATGTTCTCTTGGCTGGGAATCATGAAAAAATTGCTCTTTGGAGAAAGAAGAAATCCTTAGAAATAACCTTCCGTAAAAGACCAGATCTCTTAAGAGAAAAAGAATTAAGCGAGGAAGAGAAAAAATTATTGAATGAAATAAAAAAAGAAATTTCAACAAAGGAATAAAAAATGAATTTGATTAATTTAGTAGAAGAATCTCAATTAAGAAAAGATCTAACTCCTTTTAATGTTGGTGACACAATTAAAGTACATTTAAAAGTAAAAGAAGGAGACAAGGAAAGGATTCAGGTATTCGAGGGGATTGTAATTGCAAAAAGAGGAAGTGGTAGTAAAGCGACTTTTACTGTTCGTAAAATATCTTTTGGAATAGGTGTTGAAAGAATTTTTCCTCTCCATTCAAAAATGATTGAGAAAATAGAAGTTGTAAGAAGAGCAAAAGTAAGGAGAGCAAAGCTATATTATTTAAGGAAACTTAAAGGAAAAGCAGCTCGCCTAAAGGAAAAAAGGTAAAAATTGTGTGCAAATTTTGAAATAGAAAGCAAATTAATAAAATTAGGATATCGTAGAATAAGTGGAATTGATGAAGCAGGCAGAGGAGCTCTTTGTGGTCCAGTTATAGCTGCAGCAGTAATTTTTGATCAGGAGGAGCCACCCATTAATGGTATAAATGATTCAAAATTGATTTCGCCTAAGAAAAGGGAAAAATTAGCGAGAGCTATTTATGAAAAAGCATTGGGAGTGGGGGTTGGATTTGCTTCAAATCTTGAAATTGATGCAAAGAATATTCATATTGCTACAATTAAAGCAATGAAAAGAGCAATAGAAAATCTTCCAATAGAGCCTGATTTTCTTTTAATAGATGGGAGGCCTCTTGAGAATATTCCTTACCCCCAAAAAGCAATAATTAAAGGTGATAGGAAAAGCTTTTCCATTGCAGCAGCTTCTATTATAGCTAAAGTAATAAGAGATGAAATTATGCGTGTTTTTGCCAGATTAATACCAGGATATTCACTTGACAAAAACAAAGGATATGGAACTAATGAGCATTTTTATGCTTTAAAAGCCTTAGGTCCTACATTATTACACAGAATTTCATTTAAATTAAAATGGTAGATAAAAATAAAATTTTTCAAAAAGCAGAAAAATATATAAGAAGTGGAAAAATTCAAAATGCAATAAATGAATATTATAAACTCTTAGAAGAAAATCCAGAAGACTGGTCCGTAATTAATACAATTGGTGATTTATATGTAAGACTTGGAAAAATTGATGAAGCAGTTAGAGAATTTGATAAAATAGTAAATTATTATTTTAAGGAAGGTTTTTATACTAAAGCCATTGCAATTTTGAAGAAAATTAATCGTTTAGCTCCAAACAAAATAGAACCAGCATTGAAATTAGCAGAGTGTTATATACTCCAAGGATTACCTGCTGAAGCAAAATCTATTTATTTTGAGTTAGCAGAAAATTATGTTTCTAAGAATAATGTAAAGGAAGCAATTAAAGTATATGAAAAAATAGTTGAGCTTGAGAAAAACAATCCAGAATTAAGATTAAATTTAGCTAAGCTTTATAGCGAAGAGGAAATGTTTAAGGAAGCTGTGGATCAATATAATTGGGTTGCTGAAAGTTATATAGATTCAGGGAAAATGGAGGAGGCAGAGGATATTCTTAATAAAGCTTTTAAATTGAGACCTTCGGATTTAAAAACAATAAGTAATTTACTTACAATTTATAAAAGGAAGGGAGAAGATGATAAGGCTTTTCCTCTTCTTGAACAAGGCCTGAAATTAGATAAAAATAACCTCACTTTTTTAAAGTATCTTGGTACAATCCTTTATAAGAAGGGCGAATTTAATAAGGCAGAAGAAATTTTCAGAAAAATAGTGGAACAAGGCCAAGCAGAACCAAATATTCTTATTAAATTGGGTAAAATTTTGCTTAATAGAGGAGAGATAGATCAGGCTTTTGAATATTATAGGGAATTAGTAGAGAGTTTTGTTTTGGGTGGAAAAGTAGATAAAGCCATTTCCTTATTAGGACTAATTCTCTCTAAGGATAGATCTCATATTCCATCTTTAAAGAAATTAGCTGAAATATATGAACAGGAAGATAATATAGAGAATTTATTTATTATTTATGAAGCATTATTAGAAGAATACAAAAAAAAGAATTTAGATTCCGAAATAGAGTCTCTTTTAGAAAAAATTATGCAATTAGATCCTGAGGCTTTTAAATTATTAAACAAATATCCTTCTATTAAAGAAGAAATTGATAAAAGAAAGAAGGTTATTAAAAAAGAATTAGTAGTGGAAACTGAAGAGTTTAAGATTCCTTTTGTGGAAGAGAGAATTGATTTAGACGAAAAATTAAAAGAGATTGATTTCTATATTGAACAAGGATTTTATAAAAATGCACGAGACTTATTAGACGAACTAGTTCAATATTTTCCGGAAGAGCCACGAATTTCAGAGAGATATTTATATCTTTCTGAAATTGAAGAAGAAAAAGAGGTAAAACCAATAGAGGAGACAAAAGAGGAGCCTTTTGGAGAAGTATCTATTGAAGATATTTTTAGAAAAACTGAAGTTTTTCCAACTGAGGAAAAATTTGTTAAACCTAAAATTAAATATTATGATTTAAATGATATAGCTAAAACAGAAATTCATGAAATTGAAGAAATAATTAAAAAAGAAAAGGCATGCCAGACCGCTACTCGAGAGCGTACTTTAGACGAAATAATAAAACAATTTAAAGAAGGAATAAATAGAGAGATTCCTGTGGAGGATTATGATACAAGATATAATTTAGGATTAGCATATAAAGAGTTAGGTTTATATGAGGAAGCTATAAAGGAATTTGAAATTGCCTCAAAAGATCCAAAGAAAGAAATTGAATGTTATTTTCTTATATCTGAGTGTTTTAAAGAAAAGGGTATGTTTAAAGAAGCTATTCACTGGCTTCAGAAAGCTCTTGATAAAGCAGGAGAAGAGGAACAATGGTTGTTTTTAAAATATAATTTGGGTTTTCTATATAAACAAGCAGATGAACTTGAAAAAGCTTTGAATACTTTTAAGGAAATATTTGATAGGAAAGCAAATTATCGTGATGTTGCTCAGAAAATTAAGGAAATAGAAAATGTAATAACTTAAATTATAGGGATCGAGTGTGTATTCTCTTTTCTGTACCCATTATAAATTAAAACAAAAAATTGATGAAAAAGAAAATTATACTCTATTTAATGGTATAGATATTCTTAATGATCAAAAAGTTTTCATAAAAATTTTCCCCCCTCACTCCCCTATATCAATAGATACTTTACTTCAGCTTCCTTTTTTAAACCATCCAAATATTTTACCTATTCTTGATGCAGGATACCTTTCTGAAAATAGATTTTTTATTATATTTCCTTACATTAATGGAACTCCAATTTCATCGTGTTTCGATCGTGCTCGAAATAATTTTATATCCATAGCCTTCCAATTAGCTAATTCTCTTGCCTTTTTACATTATTCAGGGATTATTCATAGAGATATATCTTTAAATAATTTAATTCTGACTCCTGGAGGCAAATTAATATTAAGTGATCTGGATTTTTGTTATTCACCTTCTTTAACTATATCAAGGAGAGAGTTAGTTGGAACTTTGCCTTATATAAAGCCTGATATATTAAAAGGAAAAGAGTATTATAGCTATAATTCTGATTTATACGCAGCAGGAATAGTCCTTTTAGAATTATATACAGGGAAAAAACTCAAAGAAGATGTTTCTTATACTGCGCTCATGAAGAAAATTTCTTCTATTAGAGATTTTAACACTCGGACTATAATAAAAAAATTAATAGGAGTAGAAGAAGAATTCTATAATATTGGAGAAGATTTTTTATGTAACTTACTTTCTCTTTTCGTTAAAAATAAAAAATTATTAGATCAAGTTCCCCTTGAATATTTAGGAGGAATAAATTTATGGGAAGAAACAAAAGAAGAAAGGATTTTAAAAGGACTTTTAGCTCAAGTGGAGGATTCCCAATCAAGAATAGCTTTAATAATTGGAGAAAATAAAATTGGAAAAACTACTCTTATTAAAAATTTTATTATTAGAAATAAATCTTCTTCTGGAAGATTTATATTTATTGAGGGATGTAATTTCTTTAGTTTTTTAAAAGCATTTGAGAAACAATTAGCTTTTCTCATTCATAGAGAAAAATATTTTCCTTTAAAGGAAATTCTAAATTGGGAAGAAAAAAGAATTCTTGATTACTTTGCTCTTTTACAATCACAGAAATTTAAATTATTTGATAAGATCCTGAATTATACAGAGGAGATTATTAAAAAAAATAAATTAAAATTCTTAATTTTTATAATTGATGATTTACATTTGTGTGATTCCCTTGTAAAAGACTGTCTTCAATATTTAGTTAAAAATGCAGTGAAACTTCCAATTTTATTCCTTTTCTCCTCCACTCGAGCAGAGGAAATTTTTGACTTTAAAACTACAGCTTATATTTATTTAAAGCCATGTTCTTTAGAAAATTTTAAAAAATTTGTATATTTTCCATCCTTAAATAAGGAAAAATTTTTTCAATTTTTATTTAAAAAAAGTTCAGGTATTCCATTTTACTTCTCTGAAATTATGAGAGAATTTTTAATTAATAAGTATACAAATTTAGAATTATTATTTTCTAAAATTAATGAACAGGATTTCTTTTTTATTAAATCTCCTCTATTGCAGGATCTATATCAGAAAAAAATTTCAAAATTGACTCCTGTGGAAAAAGAGATTCTCGAGTTATCTTCTTTATTCCGAGGAGCCTTTGACTTAGAAGATATTTCTTTTTTGAGAGATTATCCAAACATTGAGAAATTTATATTGCGATTAATAGACGATGGTTTTATAAGAGAATTTGGGCACAAGAAATATATTGTTATTCAACCATGGAGAGATTTGATTTTCGATCTCATACCTCAAAGCAAAAAAGAGAGATTAAATTTATTATTAACAAATCATTTTATTAAAAAAGGAAAATCATATTCGGATATAGCTTATTATTTTTTTCATAGTTGCGAGAAGAAAAAGGGAATACCATATGCATTGAAAGGTGCTGAAGAAGAAAGAAAGAAATTGAATTACGAACAGGGATTGAAAATATTGAATCAATATTTCTCTATTATAAATTCAATAGAGAACAATAATATAAAATTTGATTATTTTTCTTTAAGAGGAAAGCTTAATTTACTTTTAAATAATTTTTCTTCTTCTAGGAGGGATTTAGAGAAGGCTCTTAATTTTTCAAAAGGGAAAAAAGAAGAAGGAATAATAAGATTCCAGCTTGCTGAATCTTTTTATGGAGAGCAAAAATATAAAAAGGCCTTAGAAATTTTAATAAAGAATAAAGAATTTCTTAATAAAAATTTTAAAAAGGAAACAAAATTACAAATTTTGAATGATTATTTACTTGTAAAAAACTTATGGTTAACAGGAAAAGTAAGGGAAGCAATTAATAATTTAGAAAAAACAGTTGAAAAAGCTTATGAAATAGACTCTACACTTGGAGCCAGAGGAGCTATTGAGCTTGGTTATTTTCTTTTAATGAGAAGAAAAGTAAATAAGGCTGAGGAGTATTTAAAAAAGGGTTATGAATTATTTCGGAAATACAAAAAACTACCTGAACATGGTTTGTCTATGCTTTATCTTGCCTATTTAGAAGGAGAAAAAGGGAATTTTGAAAAATCATTATTGCTTTTAAAAGACGCTTATCATAGTTTTATTAAAATTCATGATTTTTTTTCTCAAGCTAAAGTCGCATCAGATTTAGGTTTTCATTATTTGCATGTTGAAAACTGGGAAGAAGCAAAAAAGTGGTTTAAAATAAGTGAAAATTTGTTTGACAAAATAAATAATCCAAGAGGAAAAACTTTAGCAAAGTTTAATTTAGGGGAGGTTGCTTTAAATGAAGGGGAATGGGATTTTGCAGAGAAAGTTTTCAAGGAAAGTTTGGATTTTGATCAAGCCTCAGGTAATAAATGGTCAGTTGCCTATGATTTAAATAGTCTTGGATATATTCATTTTTTGAGAGGAAATTTTGAAATTGCAGAAAAGGAATTAAAGGAAAGCAAAAATATATTTAAGAGTCTGGAGGCTTCTAAAGAAGAGACTGACTGTTTGTTAAAATTATCAGAGTTATACATAGAAAAAAAAGAATATTCTTTAGCACAAAAATGTTTAATTAATGCATCTGAAATTATAAAAAAGGAAAATTTTCAGAAGTTAAATGTTCAGTTTCTTTTCCTTGAAAGCATAATTAATATGTATCGAAAAAATAATTCGAAGGCTGAAGAAATTTTAGAAAAATGTCTTAAGTCAGCTGAGAGAATAGGGATTAAATCTCTAATAGGAAAAAGCCTAATTTTGAAAGGTAAATTAATTAGAGATAAAGATCAGCAGATGTCTATAAAATGTTTTGATAAAGCAATCAGAATCTTTAAAACTCTTAAGAATCCTTATTGGTTAGCAGAAGCTTTTACCGATTATTATTCCACTTTCCCTGATTTTTTAAAAAAGACTTCAGGTAAAAATAATATAGTTTGGGCCACAGAAACTTTTAAGAAATTAAAATCATTTAAATTCAAAAAAGGAGAAGATATTATAGCAAAATATCTCCCCCAAGAGATTATTATAAGACAAGTAAAGGAAGAAGCGAGCACTTGGATTACTCATTCCTTTTCCAGAATAGAGAAAGCTGAGTCTCCTTCAGATGTTCTTGAGCAACTTTTGAATCTTATTTTAAAAGAAGTACCTTCAGAAAGAGCAATAACTTTTTTAATTGATAATGAAGGAAATATAGTTTATCAAAAGTCAAACGAGGGAGTAGTTGATGATAAAGATATTTGTATTAGCTTAATTAAAAAATGTGTAAAAGAAAAAAAGGTTCTAATTATGAACAATCTTAAGACAAATCCTCAATATAAAGATAATGAAAGTGTAATAATTTATAATATTGACAGTGTAATTTGTTTACCTCTAACAATAGAGGGAAAGACAGTTGGTGTAATTTATTTAGATAGAAAAACAGGTTTTGAGCCTTTCTCCTCAAAAGATTTAGAGTTTTTAATAGCTATTTCCAAGCCCATAAGTTTAATGTTAAGAAATTCTTTGGAATACAAAAGATTAAAAGATAAATTAGAAGGGAAATATAAATATCCATTAATTACTGCTTCTCCTAAAATGGAGAAGATTTTTTCTATTATTGAACGGGTAAAGAATCTCGATATTCCTATTATGATTTTAGGAGAAAGCGGCACAGGAAAGGAATTAGTTGCCCGTTTAATTCACTCAGAAGGTTTAAGAAAGAATGGAGAGTTTGTTGCTGTAAATTGTAGCGCTCTACCTGAAAATTTATTAGAGGCAGAATTATTTGGTTATACAAAAGGTGCATTCACAGGTGCTAATAGGGACAAGAAGGGTTTAATTGAGGAAGCAAATGGAGGAACTTTCTTTTTAGATGAAATCGGAGACTTGTCATTGTTTCTTCAAGCAAAATTACTTAGAGTTCTTCAGGAAAAAGAAATCAGGCGTTTAGGAGAGAACAAAACTCGTCCAGTAAATGTACGATTTATTAGTGCTACCAATAAAAATTTAGATGAGGAAGTGAAGAAAGGAAATTTCAGGGAAGATTTGTATTATAGATTAAAAGTAGTTCCAATTGAAATCCCACCTCTTAGGGAAAGAAGGGAAGATATTCCCTTATTAGCTGATCATTTTATTAAAAAATATGGAATACAAATGGGAAGAGAAGGAGTTTGCTTTTCTCAAGAGGCAATGGAAATATTATTAAATTATGATTGGCCAGGAAATGTTCGAGAAATGGAAAATGAAATTCAAAGAATATTAATTTTCTTAGGGGATGAGAATTTAATAAAAAAAGAGCATATTTCTTCGAAAATATTAAAAGCAACAGAGGGAGAAGTTTTTCAAGATTTTAGTAAAAATCTTACAAAAGCAAAACAGGAATTTGAGAAAAAATTCATTCTCCAAGCTCTTGCTCGAAATAAATATAAAAAATCAAAGACTGCAGAAGAGCTTGGCCTCACTCGTCAAGGTCTCTTGAGGTTAATGAAAAAGCACAATATTATTTAAATTTATCCAAAATATCAAAAATGAAGAAATTTCTATTTAAAAGGTTTATTACTGCTATTATTGTAATGTGGGGAGTTGCAACTTTAGTTTTTTTCCTTATACATCTTGTTCCAGGTGACCCTGTACAGGCTATGCTTGGAGAGACTGCACTTGAGACAGATATAGAAAATTTAAGGGAGAAGCTTGGGTTAAATGAGCCATTATTAATTCAATATAAAAATTATTTTTTTGGTATATTAAAAGGTGATCTTGGGACTTCAATTGTTTCAGGAAAAAAGGTTGGTAAAGAAATTTTATCCCACTTTCCAGCCACTTTAGAATTAGCATTTGCTAGTATTTTAGTTTCTCTTCTTATTTCTTTTCCACTTGGTTTGTTGTCAGCATTAAAAAAAGATTCTCTATGGGATATCTCTGCTACTGCAATTTCAACTTTAGGACTCGCCATACCTAATTTTTGGCTTGGGCCTCTATTAATTATTCTTTTTTCTATTAAACTAAATGTTTTTCCTGTCTCAGGCAGAGGGAGTATTGCACATCTTATTTTGCCTGCAATAACCTTAGGAACAGCTCTATCCGCTCTCCTTACTCGAATAGTAAAAACAAGTGTAGCTGAAGAACTCAAAGAAGACTATGTACGAGTAGCATTGGCAAAGGGATTTACAAGAAGGAGAGTATTATTGAAGCATGTGCTTCGCAATGCATTAATTCCAATTATAACAATTTTAGCTTTACAAATTGGAAGTTTGCTCACTGGTGCAATTATAACAGAGACAATATTTTCCTGGCCTGGTATTGGGAGATTAATTATAAGAGCAATTAATCAAAGAGATTATCCATTAGTACAAGGTATAATTCTTTTTATTGCTTTTATTTACATAATTACTAATTTTATGGCGGATATCTTTTATGCAGTTATTGATCCGCGAATTAGATATGGAACTAAATATTAATGAATATTAGAGAAAATCCTTTCTTATTTATTGGGACTTTTTTAATAGGTCTTATATTTCTCTTTACTCTTTTAGTGCCCTTATTTTATAGAGTATCCCCTTATGAAATTGATTTAGAATATCGTCTTACACCTCCTTGTAAAAATCATCCTTTAGGAAAGGATGAATTAGGAAGAGATGAATTAGCTCGCATAGTATATGGTGCCCGAATTTCCTTATTTGTTGGTTTTGTAGTTGTTTTTATTTCAGCTCTTTTTGGTTTGATTATGGGATTGATTTCTGGATTTGCTGGTGGAATAATTGATGAAATAATAATGCGTTTAGTTGATATATTATTGGCCTTTCCTGGAATTTTACTTGCAATTGCTTTAGTGGCTTTTTTTGGTCCAGGTCTTTTAAATTTGATCTTTGCTCTTGTTGTGACAGGATGGGTGGGTTATTCTCGCTTAGCAAGGGCCCAAGTATTAAAATTAAAAGAAATGGATTTTGTAATTGCAGCTCGAGCAATTGGAGCAAGTTATTCAAGGATTATATTCAAACATTTAATGCCAAATGTCCTACCATTCATTTTAGTGCAGGCTTCCTTGGGCATTGCTGGAGCTATTCTTGCAGAATCTGGATTAAGCTTCTTGGGACTGGGAGTCCAACCTCCGACTCCTTCTTGGGGAGCAATGATTAATCAAGGAAGAAATCATTTATTTGAAGCCCCGTGGTTAACTATATTTCCAGGTATAGCTCTTTTAATTACAATTTTAGGATTTAATTTATTAGGAGAAGGATTAAGAAAAGTTTATACACCTAAGGAATGGAAATAAAGTTTATCTAAAATAAAGAAAAGAGATTTGAATGCCAAGTTCTCTTTCATCATTTGAAGAAGAATATACCTTAGCAGGAATAAAGGTTTTATCCGTTGTAATGGTTAGTTTAAATATATCATTATTTCCCAAAACTTCCTTCTTAACCTTAATAAACTTTTCAAAAATTCCTGTCTCAGGAATAAAATCTTCAATAACTTTATCATTTATTTTTATAATAACTCTTTGATCAGGAAGAATTTCTTTATTTACTCCTCCCTTTATGACTAATAAAGCATCTCTCCGAGGGTTATCAATAACACATGTAGCTTCTTTTGCTGTCCAGCGCCATTCCTTTATTTGGGCGTCTGGATTCATTTCTTTATTATACCAGCCGTTTTCATATATTATTACAGGAGTATCAATAGGTGGAGGATAAACTGTTATTTTTTTATTATAAACATTAAATTTATCCCTTTTATTATTTGGATTATAAAAACCAATTGATAATTTTAATATTTCTTCCCCTTTAAATTGGGGATCAAACTCGTCAATAAATGGAGGAATATATATTTTCCTCCTATATTTTATTTCTTTCCCCTTTATCCAAGCTGATGTAGGAATAGGGGGATAATGATCATCTTGGAAAAGAATTTTTTTGTTTTTATCCCAAAAATGTACATATATTTTATAATCTTTATTAAAACCTTTGAAATTTTCCTTTATTTTCCAATTATAGATCATGTCAGTGAATAAGCGATCTGTAAGAGGAGTATCAGAGAATGATATTTCAAGATAAAGTCCATGTTCTTCTTTTTTCTGGCAAGAAATTAATAAAATAGAAATTACTCCAAAAATTAATATTTTTTTCTTCATTATTTTTTTACCTCCTTACTACTCTCCGACGTTGAATATTTAACATATTTAATTTAATTTATCAATACTTCCACACTTGACAAATGTTATATTTAAACCTATATTTTACATATGATTGGGAGGCAAAAATGGAAATAGAAATGAAGATTAAAGGTTTAATAGTTGATCCAATTTCTAATATGCCAATTGTAGTGCTGAAAGACATTAATAGCAATAAAATTCTACCTATTTGGATAGGTGTCTTTGAAGCAAATGCTATAGCTCTTCAAATTGAGAAGATACCCACTCCAAGGCCTATGACACATGATTTGATTAAAAATATTTTTAATACATTTGGTATAGTAATACAGAAAGTCGTTGTTAATCAGATAAAAGATAATACTTTTTATGCTTTGATTTATTGTAAATATAAAGATGAAATATTTACATTGGATTCTCGGCCTTCTGATGCTATTGCTATTGCTTTAAGGGTAAATGCTCCAATATACGTCACTGAGGAAGTAATGGAAAAAGCTCATAGTTTAGATATTGATGAGAATTTGGAAGATTCAGAAAAGCTCCAGAAATGGTTAGAAAAATTAAAACCTGAAGATTTAGGGAAGTACAAAATGTAATTCGCTTCTGTGCCTCCCTAAGTCTTAATATTAAATAACAAATAAATACCTATCAGAAAGAATAAGAAATTAGGTCCCCACGCACCTAAAAAGGGTGGAAGCAAATTAATATATCCTAAGGATTTGAAAATTCCTATCATTGCCCAATAAATAAGAGTAAGAGCAATACTTAGTCCTATACCATAAAGTGCTCCTTTTTTCCCCATTAAAAAGGAAAAAGGAAATGCGAGAATGGTTATTACAAAACTGATTAATGGGAAGGAAATTTTATAATTTAAATCAACTTTAAATTTGACAGTTTCAAAACCAGATTCTTCAAGCTCATTAATATATTTTTTAAGTTCATAAAAATTCATTTGATCTGGAGCCTTCCATTCTTTAATAAAATAATCGCTACTCTCAGGACTATAAAGTTTAAGTTTTGGAGTTTTTATAAATTTGAGAGATTGATCTTTCCTAAATTCCCTTAACCATGTATTTTTAAGAAGAAAGAGATTTCCATTTAGAACTCCTCTTCTGGCAAAAATTCTCCTTTTTAAGCTCCATTTTTTCATATCAATTTCAAAAATGGAAAGTTGATTAAAAAGCTTTTTTTCAGGATCAAAATAAGTATAATGATAAATTCTGTTAGTTTTGCCAAAAACCCATCTTCGGTCAAGATAACGATAGGTGCGGGGTGGAACATCATTAATTTTATCCCAGATCTCTTCAGCTTTTCTATTTGAATAGGGTAATATTTTTTCTTGAAGAAAAAAAGAAAAGAAAGAAAAAATTAAAGCAATAATAATTATTGGAATAATTAATCTATAAATACTTATGCCACAGGCTTTCATTGCCATTATTTCATTTGATTTGGTAAGTAATCCAAATGTTAATAAGACAGATGTTAGAGCTGTAATAGGAAGAATTAAATAAATCATTTTTGGTAGAAAATACCAGATATATTTAAATAATAGCCAAATCGGTTTTTCATGTTCATAAATATTATCTATTCTTTCAAAAAAAGTAATAATTACAAATATGGACAGTATACTGAAAAAGACTAAAAAAGCTATCTTAAAATATTTTTTTACAATGTAACGGTCAAATATTTTAGGGAATTTTAAATTAATAAATTTTTTATTTTTAATTTTTTCATTTGGGAAAGTGAAATTTATTAGATTTTTAAATGAATTTTTAATTGATAGAGAAAACTCTTTAAGGGAAAAGTAAAAAAGAATTACTCCAAAAATTCCAATAATAATATTTGCACCCCACATTCCAAGAAAAGGAGAAATTTTATTATCATGGGCTAAATTCTCTCCTGCTGTAATAAGAATATAATATATCAATATTATGATTAAACTTATTGTAAAACCTATAGTTCTTCCTCCTTTCTTTACAGATATCCCGAGAGGCAAACCAAGAAAAGCAAAAATAATACATGCAAATGGCAAAGCGAATTTTTTATGAATTTCTATTAAATGAGAATTGTAAAGAGAATTTCTTGTTTCTATTTTTTTTATGGATTTAAATAATTCTTCAATATCTTTTTCTCTTACTCTTTTTTCTTTTGAGGTTTTAATGAATAAATTTTTAATATCCAATTCTTCTTTAAAACTTGAAAAAGAAGTTAAACTATATTTTTCTGGTTCTTTTATCTTATATGAATGGATTAATCCATTCTGTAGATGAAGTATAGCCTTTTGAGCTTTACGATTTATTTCGAGGTTTCCTTTTTTAGCAAAAATAATTCTTTGAATTTTGGGAGAATTTGAGAAATTCACCAAAATATTTTTCCATTCTCCTGTTGGTAATTTATCTTGAATAAAAATTACTAAATTAGGGATTGATTCATAGAATTCTCTTGGTTTAACCTGGAATTTAGTTTTTGTAAGCATAATCTGATTAAAAGTTTTAATAAATTTATGATTATAACGGGGACTTGCCCATAAAGTAAGGTATGAAGTAATAATGAAACAGATTAAAGAGAAAAGTAGAACAGGCCGAAGAAGTCGACTAAGACTAATACCAGCTGAACGAAGAGCCATTATTTCATAGTCTGATGACATTCTACTTATACCTGCTAAAATTCCCATTAAAACAGACATTGGAAAAGTGAAGGCGAGTATAGATGGAAGTAAATAAAGTAATAAATTTATGACGGTTTTTAAAGGAACATTCTGGGTTATAAACAATTCAGCAGAAATAAGGATTTCATTCATAAACATGACAAAAGTATATACTAATAATCCTATTAGAAAAGGATAAGCGATTTCTTTTATAATATAACGATCAAGTAACTTAAACACTTTAGAAATATAGCATACTTTTTAATGGAAATCTATTTGATAAAATATAAAAAAGCCCCGACCTTATAGGTCAAGGGCTTCTTGAAAAGGTTTTTTAATTTTTAGTACATTTCAGGGCTTGGAGGAGCTGTTTTCTGTTTTTCTTCCTCAGGAATTTCAGAAACAAGAGCTTCTGTTGTCAATAGCAATCCAGCAATACTGGCAGCATTTTGGAGGGCAATTCTTACAACTTTTGTAGGATCAATAATCCCTGATTTAATTAAATCTTCATATTTTTCTGTTAGTGCATTTAAACCTTCATTTAATGACATTTCTTTAACTTTTTCAACTACAATAGAACCCTCAAGACCCGCATTATTAGCAATTTGACGAAGAGGCTCTTCTAAGGCTCTCTTTACAATATTTACTCCGATTTTCTTATCTCCTTCTAAGTTTAGCTCATCAAGTACTTTCTGGCATCTTAAAAGAGCTACTCCGCCTCCAGGAACAATACCTTCTTCTATAGCTGCTTTTGTTGCATGCATTGCATCCTCAACGCGTGCCTTTTTCTCTTTAAGTTCTGTTTCAGTTGCTGCACCTACTTTGATTACTGCAACTCCTCCAACCATTTTGGCTAATCTTTCTTGCAGTTTTTCTCTATCATAGTCTGAAGTTGTTTCTTCTATTTGTGTTCTGATTTGTTTTATTCGGGCCTGTATATCCTCTGATTTACCTTTGCCTTCAACTATTGTGGTGTTATCTTTATCAATGACAACCTTTTTAGCTTCCCCTAACCAATCCAATGTCACATTTTCGAGTTTCACACCAATATCTTCTGTAATGACTTTACCTCCAGTAAGAATAGCAATATCTTCAAGCATAGCTTTTCTTCTATCTCCAAATCCAGGAGCTTTTACAGCAGCACAATTTAAAGTTCCTCTTATTTTATTTACTACTAATGTAGCAAGAGCTTCACCTTCAACATCTTCTGCTACCACAAGAAGAGGCTTTCCCATCTTAGCTACGTTTTCAAGAAGAGGAAGGAGTTCTCTTAAATTACTAATCTTCTTTTCATGGAGGAGTATAAGAGGATCTTCGAGAATGCATTCCATTCTTTCAGCATCAGTGATGAAGTAAGGAGACAAATAACCACGGTCAAACTGCATTCCTTCAACGACTTCTAATGTTGTCTCTAATCCTTTTGCTTCTTCTACTGTAATTACCCCATCTTTTCCAACTTTATCCATAGCTTCAGCAATTATTTTTCCAATTGACTCATCATTGTTTGCTGAAATAGCACCAACATGAGCAATTTTATCTCCTGTAACCTCTTGGCTTAATTTCTTAAGTTCTTCAACAACTATATCTACAGCTTTTTCTATACCTCTTTTTACTAACATAGGATTTGCACCAGCCAGTACGAACTTAAGTCCTTCCTTGAAAATTGATTGAGCAAGAACAGTAGCAGTCGTTGTTCCATCTCCAGCAACATCAGAAGTCTTTGAAGCAACTTCTCTAACCATTTGAGCTCCCATATTTTCCCATGGATCCTTTAATTCAATCTCTTTGGCAACTGTAACTCCGTCCTTAGTTATTGTAGGAGACCCAAATTTTTTCTCCAAAATAACATTTCTCCCTCGAGGACCAAGGGTGGATTTTACTGTATCAGCTAAAATATTAATACCTCTTAAGATAGCTTGTCTCGCATCCTCTCCCATTAATATTTGTTTAGCCATTTTTTCCCTCCTTTAATGAAAATTTTAATCACTTATTTTTGCCAAAATTTCATCTTCACGAACAATTACATATTCTTCATCTTCAATTTTTATCTCGGTTCCTGCATACTTGCTTATGAGAACCTTATCTCCTTCTTTTACTTCAAGAGGAATGACCTTTCCATCTTCCAAAACCTTTCCTTTCCCCACTGCTTTTACTATTGCTTCTTGAGGTTTTTCCTTAGCAGTATCTGGAATAATAATACCTCCTTTTTTAACCTCTTTTTCTTCTAATCTTTTAAGTAATACGCGATCATATAATGGTATGACTTTCATTTTACCCTCCTTTTTCACAAGTTTTTAGCACTCTACTTATAATAGTGCTAATTTTAACCAAAAAAGAAATTTTTGTCAATACTTTCTGTTGCTTCATTTGTCGGATTTAAAAAATAAATAAATTATTGTAAAAATAGAAAATAAAATGGAAGGAATTATAATATCAAGCTTTTCTCCTTTTGTAATGCTTAAAACAAGTGTTGAATCAAATAGCCACATTCCCATTGCAATCATGGTAAATGTATAACCACTCTTTTTCTTAGTGAGTAGCCCATATGCGCCAATATAAAGAAAAATAGAGAGAATAATATCAGGTATTGCAAATGAATTATATATATTCAAAGGAACAGGTAAAGTTGGCGGGAATGCTTTTCCTATAAATCTTGCAAACCAGAAAATATCTGTGGCTAAACCAGCAAATATCATTATTACTGAAATTATTATTTTGCCCAAACCAATTTTTTCCATAACAACCTCCTCCCCTATTATAATCTATTATAACTTAAATAATAAGATTTAATTATTGACTGTCTTTAATGAAAAGTGCTAAAAATGAATTGAAATGATAAAAAGCAAAATAATAGATGATAGTTTTTTTATGGAAATAGCTCTTTTAGAAGCTCAAAAAGCTTTTAAAAAGAGTGAAGTTCCTGTGGGAGCAATTATTGTAATTGAAAATAAAGTGATTTCCCGTGGTCATAACCACTCTATTGGGACTAATGATCCTACAAGTCATGCGGAAATTATAGCAATAAGAAAAGCAGCGAAAAAATTAAAAAATTATCGCTTGGAAGGAGCAACCTTATATTGTACAATTGAGCCATGTTTGATGTGTCTTGGAGCAATAATTCAAGCAAGAATAAGACGTTTAGTTTATGGTGCTCCAGAACCTAAATTCGGGAGTGTCAAATCCCTTATCAAGTTTCCTTTTGAGAAATTCAACCATAAGTTAGAGATAAAAGATGGAGTTCTATTAGAAAAATGTAGTAAAATATTAAAGGAATTTTTCCTCAAAAAAAGAAATAAAAGGAGGAGTGGCCGAGTGGTTTAAGGCGGCGGTCTCGAAAACCGCTATCCCGAGAGTTCGGGATCGCGAGTTCGAATCTCGCCTCCTCCGCTTTTAATAAAAAATTTTATAAAAGAGGAGGCTTAATGAAAAATTTTATTATTTTCTTAACAATTGGGATCTTATTAGCATCATGTAGTCCTTCAACCAAAAAAGACGAGAAAGAGTTAGCTAAATTTATAAAAAAACATCAAGAAATTGTCGAACCTCTCGTAAAAGATATTAATCTTGCTTATTGGAATGCTACAATAACCGGTAAAAGAGAAGATTATGATAAATTTGAAAATTTACGGTTAAAATTGGTTGAAATTTATTCGAATGAAGAAGATTTTGCGAAACTGAAAAAAATAAAAGAGACAGGCAAGATAGAGAATCCTTTACTTAAGAGACAATTGATTATTCTTTATAACAACTACCTTGAAAATCAAGTGGATAAAGATCTTCTTAAAAAGATAATTAAATTAAGCACTATAGTTGAGAAGCAATTCAATACTTTTAGGGGAAAAATGGATGGGAAAGAGGTAACAGATAATTATATAAGAGAAATTCTGAAAACAGAGACAAAAGATATAGAAAAGAGAAAAAAAGCCTGGTTAGCAAGTAAACAGGTGGGAAAGGAAGTAGCTGATAATTTAATAAAGCTGGTAAAGTTACGAAATAGAGCTGCAAGAAATTTAGGCTTCGATAATTATTATATAATGGCTCTCACCCTTAATGAACAGAGTGAGGAAGAATTGATAAAGATTTTTGAAGAACTGAGAGAATTAACTGATGAACCTTTCAAAAAGTTGAAGAATGAACTTGATGATGTTCTATGTAAGATTTATGGAATTAAAAAGGAAGATTTAAGACCTTGGCATTATAATGATCCATTCTTTCAGGAAGGCCCCACTTTTGGAGATATAAATTTAGATAAATATTATAAGGATAAAGACATTGTAAAACTTGCAATTAAATTTTATAAAGGTATTGGTCTTCCTATAGATGATGTCATTCAAAGAAGCGATCTTTATGAAAAAAAAGGTAAAAATCCTCATGCTTATACAATTAATATTGACAGAAAAGGAGATGTTCGTATTTTAGCAAATATCAGAGATACAGAACAATGGATGGAAACAATTCTTCATGAATGTGGACACGGTATATATAGTAAATTTGTTGATCCTGAATTGCCATTTTTCTTAAGAAGATATGCACATATATTTACAACAGAAGCAATTGCAATGTTGTTTGGAAGATTATCTCGGGACCCAAACTGGATGCGAGTTATGTTAAATATTAAAGAATCAGAAATTGAAAAGTTAAAATCAATTCTCAGAAAAAGTTTAAAATTTAAACAGCTTATTTTTGCTCGATGGTCTCAGGTTATGTTTAATTTTGAAAGGGCTCTTTATAGAAATCCTAATCAGGATTTAAATAAACTTTGGTGGGATATGGTTGAGAAATATCAGTTTGTTCATCGTCCAGAAAGAAGAGATAATCCTGATTGGGCTGCCAAAATTCATTTCACATCTTCACCAGTTTATTATCATAATTATATGTTAGGTGAAATGTTTGCATCTCAATTACATTATTATATAGCCACTCACGTACTTCATCAGGATCCGAAGGATATTTTTTATGTAAATAATAAAGAAATTGGTGAATATATTAAGGAGAAAGTCTTAAAACCAGGTGCGAAATATTATTGGAATGAGATGATTAAAAATGCTACAGGAGAACCTTTAACAGCGAAATATTTTGTTAAACAATTTATAGAGGATTGATATAAATTTATTAAATAAAACGAAAAATAATATTTTTTATAATAATTTCACATCTTTTATGGAAGTAATTAAATTTTTGAAAGAAAGTTTTAATTGACAATTTACTTAATAAATCTTAATTTATTCTGTTAGAGTAAAAATGTGTCTTGGAATACCTGCAAAAGTTATAGAAATTGGAAAAGATAATACAGGGAAAGTTGAATATTTGGGAACTAAAATTAGGGCAAATTTCAATTTAGTAGATGGGGTGAAAATAGGAGACTATGTAATTCTTCATGCAGGATTTGCTATTTCTAAACTGGATGAAAAGGAAGCAGAAGAGACCATTTTCCTATTAAGAGAATTAATGGGGAAATAATTTATCTTTCGTTATCATGAAAGAAAATGCTCTCCGTCAGAAAGAATTTATTGAAATACTTCTAAAAAAAATTCAAGAAAAGATTGAAAGAATTAATTATACGCCAAAAATAATGGAGGTATGCGGTACTCATACTATGACTGTTCATAAATTTGGTCTTAGAAAATTACTTACAGATTCGGGAATAAAAATGTTATCAGGTCCAGGCTGTCCTGTTTGCGTTACCCCTAATGAAATAGTAGAAGCTGCAATTGATTTGCTTTCAAGCCAAGAAAACCTTGTTTTAGCTACTTTTGGAGATATGACGAGAGTTCCCACTACAAAAGGTTCTCTGTTAACTACAACTCCTGCAAAAGGTTCCTTTAAAAAAATAATTTATTCGCCTGAAGAGTGTTTGCTTCTTGCAAGACAAAATAAAAATAAAGAAGTAGTTTTTTTTGGAGTAGGATTTGAAACTACAATTCCGAGTATTGCTTTTATTATAAAAAAAGCGCATGAAGAAAAGATTCCTAATTTATCACTTCTATCTGGTCTATGGCTTATTCCTCCTCCATTAAAATCAATTGTGGAATCAAAAGAAATAAATTTAAATGGTTTTCTTTATCCGGGACATGTAAGCACTATAATTGGGAAAGAGCCCTATGAATTTATTCCAAATAAGTATAAAATACCTGGGGCAATTACTGGTTTTGAACCTGCTGATATTTTACTTGGAATAAATGATATTCTTGATCAAATTTTAGAAAATAAACCCTGCGTTACAATACAATATAAAAGAGTAGTAAAACCTAAGGGTAATCAAAAGGCTCGAGCTTTAATTTATGAAGTATTTGAAAAAAAAGATGCACACTGGAGAGGTTTAGGATTAATTCCTCAAAGTGGGCTTAAATTGAAAAAAGAATTTTCACAATTTGATGCAGAAATAAGGTTTAATCTAAAAATTAAGGCTCAAAGTAAAGATTTAAATGGATGTAGATGTGGAGAGGTTTTAAAAGGCATAATCTCACCATCTGAATGTCCCTTATTTGGAAAAGTGTGTTTTCCAGAATCTCCAAAAGGTCCTTGCATGGTTTCATTTGAAGGAGCTTGTTTAGTATATTATAAATATAGCTTTAAAAATGAATAATAAAAAATCTTTTGATAAAGTAAGTCTTGAACTGGGTAGTGGCGGTAAATTGATGAAAGATTTTATTTCCAAGGAAATAATTTCATTTTTTAATAATGAAATTTTAAATGAACTCCATGATTCTGCTCTTTTACCAGAGAATATTGCTTTTACTACAGATAGTTATGTAGTGGATCCTATTTTTTTTCCAGGCGGAAATATTGGCACCTTATGTATTAATGGTACTGTAAATGATTTAATTGTTTCAGGAGCAAAACCTTTATATATTAGTTTGGCACTGATTTTGGAAGAAGGTTTTTCTTTTACTGATTTGAGAAAAATTTTGAATTCTATTAAGAAATCTGCAAAAAAAGCAGGAGTAAAAATAGTATCTGGAGACACTAAAGTCGTAAAACAAGGTCAAGGGGATAAAATATATATTAATACTTCAGGCATAGGAATATTAATTGCTCGTCCAAATATAAAGAAAATAAAACCAGGTGATAAAATAATTGTTACTGGAACCTTAGGTGAACACGCTTTATCTATTATATTGGCAAGAGGTGATTTTGGATTAGAAGCTCCTATTAAATCTGATTGCGCACCATTAAATTTCCTTTTGCCTTTATGGAAAAATGGTGTTATTTGGATGAGAGATATAACAAGAGGGGGGTTAGCAACTGTTCTTAATGAGCTTATGGAAAATCTGTCTTACTCTTGTATAATCTATGAGGAAAAATTGCCTCTTTCACCTGCTGTTAGGGGAGCTACAGAACTTTTAGGAATTGATCCTCTTTATTTAGCCTGTGAAGGAAGAGCCATAATGGTAGTTGAGAAAGATCATGCTGATAATGTTCTCTCTGAGATTAAAAAGAATGAATTAGGTAAGAACGGAGAAATAATTGGTGAAATTACTAAGGAATTTGGTAAACCAGGTGAACTTCTTCTCCAGACTTTGTCAGGAGGATGGAGATTATTAGATCCTCTTACATCCGAATTACTTCCTAGAATCTGTTAATATATAATCAATTGATTTTTTCCTGATTTTTTAGCTTTCTTAAGAGCTTCACTCGCAAATTTAATCAAATCCATAGCATTAAATTTATCTTTTGAGCTAAAAGAGCAAACTCCTGCACTTAAAGTAATATTTTTCTCCAAATTATTAAATTTTATTTTTTTATTATTTATTGCTTTCTGAATTCTTTCAATAATTTTTACTCCTTGTTTTTCTTTTACATTAATTAATGTCAAAATAAATTCATCATTTTTATAGCGACATAACAAATCATAGGGACGTTTATTCTTTTCTATCATTTCAAATGTATTTTTTAAGACAAGATCTCCTCCCTTAATGCCCCATTCTCTATTTATCTTTTTAAAATCATCTATATCTAACATAGAAACCACAAGTTTCTCTTTATTTCTTTTTGCCCTTTCAATTTCTTTATTAAGTTCATTATGAAATTCCATTTTCTTCTTATCAGATAATTTCCACTTTTTTTCTCTTTTAAAAATGGACTTTCCTATATAAATTCTGCTCAATTCATCCAATTGCCGAGTGATTTCCTCAAAATTCTTCATTTTAATTTTTTTATTTTTACTTTTTTTTCAGCTTCCTTTTCCTCTTTTATTAATTCGATTTTATCCATATTAATTTTTGAAATTGGTTTTTTAGTATAATCAACTTCAATCTCTTTGGCATAACTTCTGTCCGCTTCTTTTTTCATTTCATCTTTTAATTTTAAAATTTTATCTTTTACTAATGGAAGGGTTAGGCGTGCAATTTCCTTCAATGTATCAAACACTCCAACTCCTTGTACAGCAATTGCTTCCACATAAGGGTAATTATAAGGATTTAAAACCTTATTAAAAGTTTCAACAGGAATAACATTCCTTAAATCTCTTTTATTATACTGAAAAACAAGTGGAATTTTGAAAAGATCCCTATTGTGTTCTGCCAAGTATTTTCTTAAGTTATCAAAACTTTCAATATTAGCATCAAAGAGGGAAGCTTGTGAATCGGCAACAAAAACGACTCCATCTACTCCTTTTAAGACATATTTACGGCTGATTTCATAGAATATTTGGCCTGGAATAGTATAAAGATGGAAATGGGTCTGGAAATTCTTTATTAATCCAGCTTTTACAGGCAACAAATCAAAGAAAAAAGTCCTATTTGTATCTGTTTCAAGGCATACTAATTCTCCCCTCGAATTGGGATTTAAATGCGTGTATAAGTATTTAAGGTTAGTGGTTTTCCCACTTAAACCAGGTCCATAATAAACTATTTTAATAGCAATATTTTTAGTAAGAAAATTGAGGAATGCCATTTCCCCCTTCTTTTATTTTAAAATAAAAATATAATACTTTTTTAAAAAAATTGCAAGTTTAACTTAAATTTATTGAAGATAGACGGTATTGACTAACCATTCTAAGAATGATAGTAGTAAATCCATAATGAATCAGAATTCTGGACAGAGGTTATTTTTGATGAAAGGAAAATTCCCTTTTAGGAAATTAATTATATTACTTCTTATGATTTTTACAGTTATAAAATTAAATCTCACTGCTGAAAGAATAAATTTTAAAGAAGAGAAAAGGGGAAATTTAAGGATTTTCTCCCTGAGTAATGACTTTATAAAATTTTCCATAATTTTTGATAAAGAAAAAATTAAATCTGAAGTAATTAAAGCTAAAAATATATGGCTAAAAAAATTTGGCTCTATTTCCACAGACATTCAGATGGACGGGGACTTTATGATAGAAATAGTATGGGGAGGATGGCGGGCACCTGGAAGAGTAAACAATGCAGATAATTTAATTCAATTTACCAAAAAAAATTTTTATTTCAAAGATTATTTTATAAAAGAATTCGAAGATGGGACAAATCTATTGGAATTGAGATTAAAGGGAGAAAAAAATCCTTTTGAAATTAAATTAGTTTATAAACTCGCACCAGGAAAATTTTATTTTAGACGAAAATTAGGTATTAGAGATTTTAATAAATCTTTTCATTTTCTTCATTGGTTTTGGCCCCGGTTAGGATATATATTTGGAGAAATTTCAATTATTAAGTCAGGAGGATTTGGTCAGCCAGTTGCTATGAAAATTGGGGATTTGGGCGTATTTTTTGGTCTGGAATACCCAACTTCAGAAAACACTCTTACTTTTATCAATAGCGAGAAGACTGAATTAAAATGTGGGCAAGAAATAGGTAAAAAAATAGGGAAATCATGGATTGAGAGCGAATGGGTAATATGCGGAATTTCTCCTAATGCGCAAATTAAAAATTGGTTTTTAGAATATGTGAAAAACATTAGAATTGCTCCTTTAAGACCTTATCTTCTTTATAATAGCTGGTATGATCTCAGAGCACCAGAAATGGTTAAAGATCCTTCTCGTGCAATGACGGAAGAGAATGTTTTACGCACTATCGCCTCTTTCAATAAAAAATTATATAGGAAAAGAGGTCTGGCTCTTGATGCTTTTGTTCTAGATGATGGCTGGGATGTTTATCAAAGCGATTGGCTATTGAATAGGGAACAATTTCCTAATGATTTTATGCCCATTATTAAAGCTCTTCAAATCATGAATACGAAATTAGGGATTTGGATAAGTCCAATAGGAGGCTATTCTCATAGGGATTGGAGGGTAGGTTGGATGAAGAAACATGGATACGAGACAGTGGGAGATCAAATGTGTGTGGGAGGTAAAAATTATAAAGAGCTTTTAAAAAGAAGACTCCGAGATTTTATCCATTCTTATGATATTTCCTATTTTAAGATAGATGGGATTCAATTTATTTGCAATGAAGGGGGACATGGACATTTACCAAGCATATATTCTCGACGCGCCGTAATGGAAGCTGTAATTGATCTATGTAAGAGTCTCCGCTCAAAAAAAACTGATATTTTTCTTAATGTTACTTCAGGAACATGGCTGAGCCCATGGTGGTTGAAATATGCAAATACAATATGGATGCAAGGATATGACTATGGTTATGCTAATGTTCCTTCAATTAGTAATCGAGACCGGGCTATGACTTATAGAGATTCTGTACTTTTTGATAATTTCAAAAAGGAAGATTTTTGGTTTCCAATGGCAAATCTAATGACTCATGGAATTATTAAAGGGCATCTTCTTTCTTTTGATGGAAAAGAAGAACCATTAGAAAAATTTACTGATAATGCGGTTCTTTATTTTGCAAGAGGAATTTCTATGTGGGAATTATATATTTCTCCTGATTTACTCACGGATGTTCAATGGGATATTCTTGCCAAGGCTATTCATTGGGCTAAAGATAGATTCCCAATTTTAATTAATACTGAAATGATTGGCGGAGATCCTGAAAAGCGTTTTGCATATGGATATATTCATTATTCAAATGACAGAGCAATAATAGCAGTTCGCAATCCTTTTATTGAGCCTCAAATATTAAGAGTAAAACTTTCAGGATATTTTAATTTAAAAGCAGATAAATTAGTATTAGAAAAAATATATCCTGTTCATTGGGTATCTCCTGAATTATATTCAAGTACCTCTGTATTAAACGTCTATCTCCAAGGATATGAGACAGCAATTTATGAGATCTATCCATTAAAAAAGGCAGAATATCCTCTTTTAACCGGGTGTATATATGACTTTAGGAAAAAGAATAAAAAAGAGCTTATTTTAACATGTTATAGAGGAGAGAAGAAAGCTTACCTCTTAAATCCAGAAAAAGTGAAAACTATAAAATATAAAGATAAAAAGCTTTCTCCAAAAAAATTAATAATTCCTGCAAAAGCTCCTTCTATAAGTGTAAAGAATATCTCTCTTAAATCTTTAATTAAAAAAGAGAAAGCAAATATTAATATTAGCTTTATATTAGAGAATCCTGCGAAAGAAGCAATTTTAGCTATACTGATAGAATCCATAGGAAAATCTGTTGGAGAGAAAGATCCGCGAGTAAATATTTTTCTTAGAGAAAAAGAAATAGAAACAAATGTTGAACGCCAGAAGGGCAGATGGACATGGTATACAGTAAAAATTAAACCAGGAGAATATGCATTCAAAATAAATATTATTTCTGCCCAGGGAATAAAAAAATGGGAAGGTTTATTTTCTGCTTGGCTCATTTGTAAAGAAAAATTAAAAAAAATAAATTTTCAAGTAATCCTGAAAAAGGAATTAAAAGATCTTAGACCCTTTCCTCCAAAACCCTGGTCTAAAGGTGAGATTCGAAAAAATGTAAAGCTCGGTAATATTAAATTAGTTTTTCAAAAATGAAAAGGGGAGCATGTATCTTTCAATTGTTGATTGGTCTTTTATAATTATATATTTTTTCTTTGTTTTGAGTATAGGCCTTTATTTTTCTAAAAAAGCAGGCATTAATATTGAAAATTTCTTTATATCTGGACGATCTTTACCATGGTGGATAGCTGGAACTTCTATGGTAGCCACTACTTTTGGAGCTGATACTCCTCTTGCTGTTACAGAAATAGTGGCTAAAAATGGAATTGCAGGAAATTGGCTCTGGTGGAATTTCGTTTTAGGTGGAATGATGACAGCATTTCTTTTTTCTAAATTATGGAGGAGGTCAGAAGTCTTGACTGATATTGAATTTACAGAGCTTAGATACAGTGGAAAGCCAGCGAGTATTTTAAGAGGATTTAGGGCCTTATATTTGGGACTTCCTATAAATTGCATGATAATGGCATGGGGTATATTAGCCATGTCATCAATCTTAGGTGTAATTTTTTCTTTCCCTAAATCCTATGCAATAATTATTTCACTTAGTATTGCAGTAATTTATTCAGTTCTTTCAGGATTCTGGGGAGTGGTTATTACTGATTTACTTCAATTTATTGTTGCCATGACAGGTTCAATAGCTTTGGCTGTGATTTCAATTCAACATATTGGAGGAATTAAAATATTAAAATCAAAAGTGATTGACCTTCATCCAGAAGCATTAAATTTTTTCCCACCTCTAAATTCTTCAATGTTACCTTTCATTACTTTTTTTGTTTATATTGCAGTTCAATGGTGGGCAACATGGTATCCAGGTTCAGAGCCCGGAGGCGGCGGGTATGTAGCCCAAAGAATGTTAGCAACAAAAGATGAAAAACATGCTATATTTGCTACTCTCTGGTTTAATATTGCCCATTATGCTCTTAGGCCATGGCCATGGATATTAGTAGCACTATCTTCTTTAGTAATTTTTCCCAACTTATCTGATCCAAAAATGGGATATCCAAAAATGATAGTAACTTTTTTGCCAGCAGGCCTTAAAGGATTAATGATAGCTGCTTTTTTTGGTGCATTTATGTCTACTATTGATACCCATTTAAACTGGGGAGCTTCTTACATTGTTAATGATTTTTATAAAAGATTTATTAAGAAAAAAGCTTCACCTTCTCATTATGTTTTTATATCAAGAATAACAATTCTTATTATCATGGTATTTGCTGGATTTACTGCATATTGGATGGAAAGTATAAAAGGAGGCTGGGAACTTCTTCTGGCTGTTGGAGCTGGAACAGGCTTGATTTATATTTTGAGATGGTACTGGTGGAGAATTAATGCCTGGAGTGAAATTGTTGCCATGGCATGTTCTTTTATTGTAGCAGTGATTTTATTAAAAACACCGCTTGGGAAAGGAGGAGATGTAAACTGGTCCTATAGAATACTTATTACAGTTGGGATAACAACTTTTGTGTGGATAATAATTACTTTTTTAACTCCTCCAGTCGAGAAAGAACACTTAATTCGTTTTTATAAAAAAATCCGTCCTGCAGGAATGTGGAAGCAAATTCAAAAAGAAATCCCAAATGAAGAAAATAGATTATTTATTCTTCTGATATAGTTAATTGGATATTAGGAATTATTCTTGTTTATAGTGCTTTATTTGGATTTGGAAAAATTATATTACTTGAATTCAAAAAAGGAATTATTTTTCTTGCAATTACTTTTCTTTCAATTTTTCTTCTTTATAAGAATTTCTCAAATACGAAATTTAAAATTGAAAAAAATTCATAAAAGATTTATATAATTTCATGAAGAAATGGGAGGGAATTTAAAATGAGAAGATTTTTTCTATTAAAGTTTATCATTTTAATAACAATTTTTTCCTTTTTTAATTACTCATTTGCTGATCAGAAAACAGCCAAAGTTGATAAACTTTTTTCTCTCTGGGATGAGCCAAATTCTCCTGGTTGTGCATTGGCGATAATAAAAGATGGAAAAATTATATATAAACGTGGCTATGGTATGGCTAATTTGGAACTTAATGTTCCAATAACACCAAAGACTGTTTTTTATATTGGTTCATGTTCGAAACAATTTGTGGCTTTTAGTATTGCATTACTTGCAAAACGTAAAAAGCTTTCACTTGATGATGATATAAGAAAATATATTCCTGAATTCCCTGAGTATGGTGCATCAGTTAAAATTAAACATCTTATACATCATACAAGTGGTTTGCGGGACTTTTTCACTTTAGAGAATATTGCTGGTATTCCTTTTGGTTTTTATCATAAAAATGATGTTCTCTCTTTAATCGTCCGACAAAAAGAATTAAATTTCAAACCAGGAGATGAGTATCTTTACAGTAATTCAGGCTATTTCCTTTTAGCATTAATTGTGGAAAGAGTAAGCCGTATGAGTTTTCGAAAATTTGCAGAAAAAAATATATTTAAACCACTTGGAATGAAAAATTCTCATTTTCAGGATGATTATACTCAGATTATAAAAAATAGGGCATCTGGCTATTTTCCAGGAGAAAAAGGAAAGTATAAAAATTTTATTTCCACATTTGATTGTGTTGGATCAGGAGGGCTCTATACTTCTGTAGAAGATTTATATCTTTGGGATCAGAATTTCTATCATTGTAAAGTTGGTGGTAAAGACTTGATTAAGCAGATTCAAACTCCAGGTGTTTTAAATAATGGAAAAAAACTTAACTATGCTTTTGGATTAGTAATAGGTTCATATAAAGGTTTAAAGACAGTGGGTCATGGAGGAGCTTTAGGAGGATATAGAGCAGGTATGATTCGGTTTCCTGAGCAAAAATTTTCTGTAATCATTCTATCCAATCTTAGTAGTTTCAATCCAATAAAAATGTGTCAAAAAGTAGCTGATATTTACTTAGCTGGGGAGTTTAAAGAGAAAAAAGAAGCGCAAAAGTTTTTAAAAATTTCCCCCAATAAATTAAAAGAAAAAGCTGGCACATATATGGATTCCAAAACATGGGACATTATGAAAATACTATTTAAAAAAGGGAAATTACTAATAAATATTTATGGTGGTGAATATATTCTTGGAGCAATTAGTGAAACAGAATTTCAGGTGCTAAATGCTCCTACGAAAACTATAATAAAATTTGAAAAAGAATATGAAACCAATACATGGATAATGCAAATGATAAGAGAAGGTTATAGCTCCCGTTCTTTTAGGAAAATAGAATTAATAAAACTTTCTTCACTCAAACTCAAAGAGTATATTGGAGATTACTACAATGAGGAGCTTAATATTATTTTTAAAATAACAATGAAAAATGGAAAACTTTATCTTACTCGTAAGAGTACTCCTGCGACTTCTCTTAGGCCAATTATTAATGATTATTTTAAAACTTTAAGATTCAATATTAAATTTATTCGGGAAGAGAAAAATAAAATTGCAGGATTTTTATTAAATGCAAGGCGGGCGCGGAATTTATATTTTAGTAGAGTAAATTAACAATTCATAATATATCAATTTATATTGAAAATTTTTTAGAAAATTTTTACAATACAAATGCTTAAATGAGGTCAATCATCATATTAATTTGTTATTTTTTTATTGCAATTCTTTTTGGAATTCCTCTTATTCTTTATGCAAGATTAACTAAAAAAGTTTCGCCTCTTTTCAAATTGGGAGAATTTGCAGTAAATCTTGGCCAAAAAATCTCAGGAGTAAAAATAGAAATTAATGGTCTGGATAAGATTGATCCAGCAAAATCATATGTTTATATGGCTAATCATCAAAGCTTGGTGGATGGACCTCTATTATTTAAAATTATTCCCCAACAATTGAGAGTTCTTTTGAAAAAGGAGGTCTTTCGTATTCCATTAGTGGGAACAGGAATGAAAATCGTGGAATTTATACCTATAAATAGAAGTGATAAAGCAGGTGCTCGAAAAAGTATAGATTTAGCAATTGAAAAAATAAAAGAAAAAAATTATTCTTTTTTAATCTTTCCTGAAGGAACTCGTAGTTTAGACGGGAATCTTCTTCCTTTTAAAAGAGGCGGGTTTGTTTTAGCTATTAAAAGTGGAATTCCAATAGTGCCTATAACTATTATTGGTAGCAGGGAGGTTTTGCCAAAGAAAAAATTTTTTATAAAAAAAGGAAAAATAAAAGTAATTTTTCATTCACCTATTTCTACTAAAGGACTAGAATATGAGGATAGATTTATGTTGACTGAGAAAGTGAGAGAAATAATAAAACAAGCCTTAGAGAAGTTAAAATAAGTAATTTAAGGAGAAGTTTATGATTAATTGGGAGAGTTTTTTAAAAGAAATTGAAATTTTAAAGAATTCATTTTTTAAGAACAAAGCAAATCTTATTGAGAATGTTATTAAACGAATGGAAAATACTATAAAGAATGGAGGTAAAATAATTATTTTTGGAAATGGAGGAAGTGCCTCTCAGGCTCAGCATTTTGCTGCAGAATTGGTAAACAAATTTCTACTTGTTAGAAGACCTTTACCAGCTCTTTCCCTTACTACAGATACATCAATTCTTACTTCTATTGGGAATGATGTGTCTTTTAATGAAATTTTTAGCAAGCAAATTGAAGCCTTGGGAAAAAAGGGAGATATAGCTCTTGGAATCTCTACAAGTGGGAATTCTTTAAATGTTATTCAAGGAATTCAAAAGGCCCGAGAGAAAAAAATTTTCACAATTGGTTTAACTGGGGAAGGAGGAGGAAAATTAGCAGAATATGTTGATCTTTTAATTGATGTCCCTTCAAAAAGCACTCCACGTATTCAGGAAATTCATCTTATGGTTCTTCATATAATCGCAGAAGAGCTTGAGAAAAATCTTTATTCTCTATAAGCTATAAAAATTAAACTTATTTGTTTCAGAACTTCCTTTTGCGCTTGTATTAATTTCTTTATTCCTTTCTCAGCCAAATCCAGTAATTCTTTTAATTCTTCTCTCGTAAAAGGCTTTTTTTCTGCAGTAGCTTGAATTTCAATAATTTTTCCATTATCTGTTTGTACAACATTCATATCGACCTCTGCCTGAGAATCCTCCTTGAAGTCTAAATCTAACATTTTTTGTCCATTAACAATTCCTACGCTTACTGCAGCTACTAAATTTTTAAGAGGCATTTTTTCAATTATTCGTTGGTCATAAAGTTTTTTCAAAGCCAAGGCCAAGGCAATACACGACGCAGTTATTGAAGCTGTTCTTGTTCCACCATCAGCCTGGAGAACATCACAATCTAAAAAAATTGTTCTTTCTCCTATTACATCCAAATCAACCACTGCTCTCAAAGACCTTCCGATTAATCTTTGAATTTCATGTGTCCTTCCACTTATACGACCAGCAACGCTTTCTCTTATTGCTCTTTTTTCAGTTGCTCTTGGAAGCATGGAATATTCAGCAGTTATCCACCCAGTTCCACTTCCTTTTAAAAATGGGGGGACCTTTTCCTCTATAGAGGCAGTTGTAATTATTTTTGTTTTACCTATTTCAATATAAGCTGAACCTTCTGCAAATTCATTACAATTTGGAATAATTTTAAAAGGTCTTAATTCATCAAGATTTCTATTATTTATTCTCATTTACTTCTGTGCAGGTGTTAGAATCTTTACTTCTACTTTTGAGGTTAATAATTGCTTAAATTTCTCAGCATCTGCCAAAGTACCAACTACTCCTGCCCCATAATGCATAGGAATTGCAATTTTGGGGTTTATTGCCTCTGCAGCTTGAGCAGCTTGTTCAGCATTCATGGTATATCTCCCTCCTACAGGTAAAAAAGCAATATCTATTGCTTCCATTTTTTCCATTTCAGGAATGAAATCTGTATCACCAGCATGGTAGATTTTAATGCCTTCTAAATCAATAATATACCCTACCCACTCATTCTTCTTAGGATGAAATTCCTTATCAATATTGTATGCAGGAACTGCCTTTATTTTAATGTTTAAAATTTCAATTTCCTGATCTGGCTCAATTTCTTTCACATTTCCCATTAATTTAGATGCACCATCAGGTGGAACAATTATTACAGTTTCCTCTTTTTTAATAAGACGAATATCATCAACTGAGAGATGATCAAAATGAGAATGAGTGACTAAGATTATATCTGCTTTTTCCACTCCCTTAGGTAATTGCCATGGGTCAATGTAAATTACCTTGTCATTTTTAATTTTGAAAGATGCATGACCATACCAAATTATATTCTCAATAATTTTTTTTATTTTATTATTTATAGCCATACCCATTATCCTCTCCTCCTTTTAATTTTCTCTCTCATTTTTTAACTTTTTCTTCCCTTTCTGGTCTGGTTTTCCATCTTTCGTGAAACCAGAGCCAGAATGAAGGATTTTCTCTTATCTCACGTTCTATAATCTTAGTGCATTTTTGGGTAATTTGCAATATATCCCCATCGTGTGATTTACTTCGAGGAATTTGGAATGGAACACGAATGTGAATTTTGTATTTATTTCTATTTATTGGCAAGCAAAATACAGGAACAAGAGGAGCTCCTGTCCTTAAGTGAAAAGCTGCTAAGGAGGGTGTAGTTGAAGCTTTTTTTCCGAAAAAATCTACAAATATACCTTCGCTTCTTAGAACATTTTGGTCAATTAAAATTGCTACCATTTCTTTATTTTTTAATGCGGAAAGCACTTTTCTTGAGGCTTCCTTTTTATATATTACCTTACTTCCTAATTTATTCCTGAATTTTAAAAGTTCTTTCTCAAGAAGAGGATTATCAAGAGGCCGAGCAATAACATTTAATTTCCCAAGACGAGATATAATTTTAGGAGCTATTTCCCAGTTCCCAAAATGAGCAGTAAATAAGAGAACTCCCTTGCCTTGGGATTTAGCTTTGATGATATTTTCTTCACCCTCCATATCAAAAATAGAATTTATTTTTTCGTTTTTCATTGTGGAAATTTTAATTAAATCAAACAAAATCATTCCAAAATGAATAAAACTCTTTAAAGCTATTTTTCTACGAAAATTAAATGGCTTATTAGGAAATGCCAGAGAAAGATTTGTAAGAGCTATTCTTTTTCTTTTCCTATCTAAATAAAAATAGAAAAAACCACATATTTTGCCAATAGAAATACAGAATCTTCGAGGTATTAAATACAAAAAGGTTTTAAAAAGTTTAAATATTATATACTCAATTAGATGCATTTGTTTTTATTTTTTGAAGAATATAAGAAATTAAATCTTTTGATAATTGTGCTTTTATTTTTAAATAATAAATAGGTAAATCTGAATAATCACTTAATTTTAAAGCATCCTTTTCAGTAGTTATTAAAATTTCTGTTTTCAATTCTTTATGTTTCTTTACTAAATGTTCCACAGATTTTTTAGGATAAGAATAATGATCAGGAAAAGAGATAAAATATTTTATATCCACATTTAATTCCTCTATAAATTTCCTGAATCTCAATGGATTTGCGATTCCACAGAAAACTATAGCTTTTTTACTTTTAAAATCCTTTATAGAGTAATAAGAATTTTCTTTAATTTTATAAAATCCAATTTTTTGAAAAGAAAATTTTGAAATATAAAGTAAAGAATTAAATTTTCTAATTTCTTTTAAAATTTCATTATTAACTTCATGATGAAGTAAAACAATATTTGCTCTTTTTAAAGAAGAAAGAGGTTCTCTTAACCAGATTAAATTATTTGAAGAAATGATAACCAAATCAACATCTCGAGCAAGTGCTCGATATTGGAATCCGTCATCAAGAACAATCAAATTAAATCCGAGTTGAATTGCTTTTTGAGATTGTGTTATTCGATTTTTACCAACAAAAACTCCAGCCTCAGGAATATTCTTTGCTATTAAAAAAGCTTCATCTCCTGCTTCTTGCCAGTCACATAGAATATTTTTTCCATTAGAAACCACACCTCCCTTTTTTTCTAATTTTCCTTTATATCCTCTTAAAAGAATTGCTACTTTAAATCCTTCATTAATTAAATTTTTAGCTAAACTGATAGTTACAGGAGTTTTACCTGTCCCTCCAAAAGAGAGATTTCCTACACTGAGAACAGGGATATTAATTTTCTCAATTTTTAAAAATTTTGAATCATATAGGAAATTTTTTAATTGGGAAATTTTTTGATAAATAGAAAGAAATGGAATGAGAAATTTTTTCATTTAAAATGACTATACTATAATTAAAGAAAAAAATTCAAGTTTGATAAAGTTAAATTCAATCATATAATAAATATTTACTCCTTTTCTTTTTGAAAATTTCCAAATCTTTTTGCCAGCTTTTTTCAATTTCATTGATATTGCGATTTTCTTTAATATATTTTCTTATCTTATTTGTTCCCCAAAGAAGATCAATTGGCAATTTTTCATATTCATATTCATAAGGTGGATTTCGCCATTCAAAGTTCTTTGAGAAAAAATTATATAAAGTCTTAAGTAAAGCCAAACCAGTTCGCACAGGTTTAAATGTATTACGGTCAAGAACATGAATCTGGATTCCAAAACATAATTCATCCTTCCATTTATCAAAAACGGGTTGGAATGCAATTGGTCTAAAGAATACTCCTTGTAAATTTTGTTTATTCAATTCATTAGCTAATTTTTCAGAATCAATAAAGGGAGCTCCGCAAAATTCAAATGGTTTTGTTGTGCCTCTTCCTTCTGAGATATTAGTTCCTTCCAAATAAGCTGTTGCAGGATAAACAATTGCGCTATCTATAGTTGGGATGTTTGGGGAAGGATTAATCCATTTATAACCTGTGTCATCAAACCACATTTCTCTTTTCCATCCCTTTAATGGGATAATTTCTAAATCACATCTAATTTTAAATTCTTGGTTAAACATTAAAGCAAGTTCCCCGATTGTCATTCCATGGCGAATAGGCAAAGGATAAATTCCTACAAAAGAGATATAATTAGGTTCAACTAAATTTCCTTCCACAGCTTTTCCATTTATGGGATTTGGTCTATCCAAAACAATAATTTTTTTTCCAAATTTTTTACATGCTTGCATAACTAAGGCTAAGGTAGAGATATATGTATAAAATCTAACTCCAACATCCTGTAAATCAAAAACAATTATTTCAATATTTTTTAATATCTCTTTTGTAGGTTCTTTCCTTTTACCATAGAGACTGAAAACTGGTAATCCAGTCTTTCTATCGAAAAAATCAGGGCTTTCCACCATATCTGCCTGCTTTTCGCTCCATAACCCATGTTGGGGAGAGAAAATTGCTGTTAATTTAATTTGAGGATGAAAATAAAAAAGATCAAGACAAGAATTTAAGTTTTTATCAACAGAAGCCTGATTAATAACTAAGCCAATCTTTTTGCCTTTTAAGAGATGAATTTTATTTTCAAGTAAATTTTCCAGTCCAATTTTCATTATTTAATTATATCCTGATTAAAAAGAAAATTGAATTTTTTATAATAAAATTTCTGTTATAATGAGCTTAGTAAAAGTATGAGCAAAAGAAAACGTCTTGGTCAACATTTTTTAAAGAATCCATATGTCATTAGAAAAATGATTCATTACATAAATCCTCAACCAAGCGAGATAATAATTGAAATAGGAGCTGGAAAAGGAGCATTAACCTTTCCTCTTGCACAGAGAGCTGAAAAAGTAATTGCAATTGAAAAAGATAAAAAATTTATTCCCTATTTGAAGGAAAGAGGTTTTCCCAATCTTGAAATACTTGAAGGTGATATATTGAGATTAGATTTCAAGGATCTTATTCCTCCTAATAAAAAAGTTAAAATTGTTGGAAATTTACCATATTCAATTTCTTCACCAATTCTTTTTAAGATTTATAATCAAAAAGAATTAATCCCTGAATGTTATTTTTTGCTTCAAAAGGAAGTTGCAGAACGAGTTTGTGCTTTACCTAATACTAAATCATTTGCACCTATTTCTATTCTCTTTCAGATATTTTTCATAACTCGGATTATTTTTTATGTTTCCAGAAAATCCTTTAGTCCCTCTCCAAAAGTAGATTCAGCTTTTATTAATTTGAAGAAAAGAGAAAAACCTTTATTTGAGATTGAATCTGAGAGTAAATTTATTTATTTCTTAAAAGGAATTTTTAGAGAGAGGAGGAAAATATTAATTAATAATTTAAAAAGAATGAAATATCCAGACGATAAAATAAATGAAATTTTTAAAAAATTAAAACTTGATTATTTCGTAAGAACAGAGGATTTAGATATTTCCCAAATAGTTGAAATGTACAATATATTAGAATAATAGAGATAGTTTGGTTAACTCTTAATGCAAAAGTTCAAAAACATATTGGACTCCCTTGAGGGAAAAGGAAAGGATTAAAATTGCGTCAGATCTATCTTAGGAGTTATTTTCGTGGTTATAATTGGCTTATGAGGTATATACATGATGTAGAGAATCATCCTCAAAGGGATGTAATTGAAG
>Ga0209426_1000312_pt1 | contig 59351 bp, 60 predicted proteins | sample Deesub1362B_J571_FD_187697 | JGI IMG/M metagenome (GOLD analysis project Ga0209426, IMG submission 187697) | Deep oceanic, basalt-hosted subsurface ecosystem from Juan de Fuca Ridge flank, Pacific Ocean, CORK Borehole 1362B_J2.571 (SPAdes)... ... | reverse complement strand
CGTTGACCCTGTGCTCGAAGCTCGGACTACCTGATGTGTCCGCAACATCATTAAGCATCTCATAGCCTGTAAAAATAAAGAATGCTCCGAGTTTTAGCAGTATTAGCAGTACTATGATGCCAACAACATACTTCAATATTTTCATGAGATAGTAAGTAACAAAAAAATAGTTAAAATTTTCGATTTTAGATTTTTTTATTAACTTAATAACTTAATACTCATGAACACCGCTCAGATGCTCGATTGCCTAAGATATTAGGCGAAGTTGTTATCTACAAAACAGGTGCTTTATATCTTTCATGGAAGAGCACAAAAAGAGCGAGGTTGTAGAGCTAAAGAAGTTGGTGGAGTATCAGGAAGGATCCGTGGTAAGCAGAACGATAATCAACAAAAAGACTGGTACGATAACCTTGTTTGCCTTCGATAAGGGACAGGGATTGAGTGAGCACACTGCACCATTCGATGCTTTGGTTTACATCCTAGATGGTGAAGCAGAAATTGTTATCTCCCGCAAACCCTACCGTTTGAGAGAGGGTGAAATGATAATAATGCCAGCTAACCATCCCCACACCCTGAAGGCTGTGGAGAGATTCAAGATGCTTCTGACAATGATACGAGATTAAATCTTTAAATCTCTCCATTTGAAAGCTCAGAGAGTAAAAAAGAAAAGTAGGAAGCTTGTCAGATGTATTCCTCAAGGTTCGTAATCTTCTTTCCACAGTAGTCACACTTAGCGGTGACATTCTCACCCTCAACGAATATCTTGAACCTCGAATTAATTGGCTCCCTGCTGTTTGATATGCAGTTAGGGTTAGGACAGCTGATTATTCTCTCCACAACTTCTGGAGGAGACACATTGAACTTTCTCGTTATCTCGAAGTTCTCCACAAGATTTATGGTTGCTTCAGGAGCTATTAAGGCAATTCGATTCAACTCCTCATCGCTGATGTACTTTCCCTCTACCTTGACTATGTCCTTCTTTCCCATTTTACTGCTGGGAACATTCATAGCCATCGAAACTGCTTCCTTCGATCCGGTGGATATTCTAAGGATTTTCAGCACGAGCAGAGCCCTTCCAGGAGATATGTGGTCTATAACCGTGCCATCCCTTATCTTGCTTATTACGAGGTGTTTTTTGGAGTTAGAGTGAACATCACTACTGGGAATATCCTCATTCATGTTAACCATAATACCACCTCACAGGAGCAACTCTGAGAGAATTGCCATTCTTATCGGCACCCCGTAGAATGACTGTTCAAAGTACCTCGCGAACCTCGTTGCATCAACCGAGGTATCAATCTCGTTAACCCGCGGGAGGGGATGCATGATTATAAGGGTGTCCTTGGCATTCTCCAATGTCTGAGGGGTTATGATGTAGCTTCCCGCAACCTTTCTGTACTCCTCCTCGTCCGGGAATCTTTCCTTCTGTATTCTCGTCACATATAGGACATCTATCTGATCGATTACATCCTCCAGTTCTGCGGATTCGAAGTCTCCCTCGAGCTCCTCTATGAACTCCTCCGGCAACCTGAGAATCTCCGGGCTTACAAGGAAGATCTTTGTTTTAAACAATGTAAGTGCTTTTATCAGAGAATGAACAGTTCTGGAGTATTTCAGATCACCCATAAGAGCTATCTTTGCCCCATCTAATCTCGACTCCTTCTGAATTGTGTAGAGATCGAGAAGGGTCTGTGTAGGATGCTGTCCCGCACCGTCACCGGCGTTGATCACAGGCACCGACGAGTTTTCCGATGCAAACTTTGCTGCACCCTCAAGAGGGTGTCTGAGAACTATGACATCTACATAATTGCTCACAACCTTCACAGTGTCAGCGAGGGTTTCTCCTTTGGCGACACTGCTGATTTCCGTGTCGGTCATGTTTATTACATCTCCGCCCAACCTTTTCATCGCTGTTTCAAAGGACATTCTTGTTCTCGTTGACGGTTCAAAGAAAAGGTTTGCGAGAATCTTTCCATCAAGGATTTTGCTTACTTTCTTACCCTTTGCTATATCCTCAAATTCTTCAGCCCTTTTAAGGATGTAGAGAATGTCATCTTTGCTTAACTCATCGATAGAAATCAGGTGTTTGAATCTTTTATCAGAAGACATCAGGTATTTTTGAGAATTGAGAGATATAAATTTTTCCAATATATGCTTTTAGAAATTCAAACTTTAAAGTTCAAAAAATAAAAGAATTAGTTTTTATTTTATAATCACTAAACCGAAAGTGTTATAGAGGGCTATGAAAATGTTAATTTTATGAGAGTATTTAGATGTAGATTGTGTGGAGATCCATACATCGGAAATTCTCCTCCGACCCACTGTCCGTTCTGCGGAGCTCCGGTAGAGTTCATGGTTCCTGCAGAGGAGTGGGAGGAAGAGAACATCGGAGTTGAGATAGGGGAGATCTCAAGGAAAAATCTTGAAGAGGCTTTGGAACTTGAGCTTACAAACGCGGGATTTTACAGATCTGCAATGGAGAAAACAAAGAATGAGTACTTTAAAGGCATGTTTAAGGCATTGTCGAAGGTAGAATCAGAACATGCAAGCATAATCTCAAAACTACTCAGAATTAAGAAGCCCGAGATTCCCGATATTCCTGCCCACGATGACGACTTGGAGAATGTTAAGGAGTCATTCGAGAGGGAATCGAGAGCGATAAAATTCTACACCAAATCAGCAAATGAGGCGATAGAGGAAAGAGTAAAAGAGGTTTTTACCACCCTTGTCAACATAGAAAGCACACACTTATTGCTTGATGAGGAGACGAAGAAATTGTTTAGATGATCGCCCGATAGTTATTCGTTCATTTTATTTTCTTAGAATGCATAATTGAGCAATCCTTTTGACTTCGAGTAACTCTCAAGACCTAACACCAATGTAATCCAAGATCGAAGACTCATGTACCTCTCTTTGTTCCCCACTACTCATATCCTTTATCAAAACAGCCCCTCTTCCATACTCTTCCTCCGCAACTATGATTGCGAACCTTGCCTTTACGGTGTTTGCAAAGCTCAGTTGTTTCTTTAGCCCCCTCCCCATCACATCGGTGTACACGACCAGTCCCCCTCTCCTAAGTCTCTCCGCTATCCTCAAGGCATCGAGTTCCATTCCCGGTGTGCATGCGACCAATATCTTGTCCGGTTCATCCGGCTTAATCGAGCATATTTCCGCAACCCTGTCAAAGCCGATGGCAAATCCCGTTGATGGCACATCACCTCCACCAAAAAGGTGGGTTAAGCGATAGCTACCACCTCCGCAAATCTGGTTCTGTGCTCCCAAGCCCTCCATGGCATAAATCTCGAAAACAACTCCCGTATAATAATCAAGCCCTCTAACGATGCTGAAATCAAGGCTATACTCCACACCGAGTTCATCCAACGCTACTGCAACTCTCTCGATATGGCTGAAGTCAAAATCAGGAAGTATCTCTTGAGCTCTCTCAATCACCTCTCTCCTACCCTTCATAGATGTGATAGCTTTTATATCCTCATAGTAGTCCACCAACTCATTCTCTTCAAGGAATCTTCTGAGGGAATCAAAGTCCCTTTTGTCGATGAATCTCATTATCTTCTGAATCCTCTCCTCGCTCAAATCTCTGAGGAGTTCCCTCAGAAGACCCACATGCCCTATATTCAGCTCGAAGTCAATGCCAAGTTCACCCAAAATTCTGTATGCGAGAAGAATAACCTCAACATCAGCAAGATATGAGTCGGAACCAATCAACTCAACTCCAAACTGCCAGAACTCTCTGTATCTCCCTTTTTGAGGGTTTTCATACCTAAAGCAGTTTGAAAAATAGTAAAATCTAAGGGGCTTAGGCATCACCGCACACTCGTTTACGAACATCCTCATAACAGGGGCGGTTAGCTCCGGTCTCAGGGCAAGATCCCTTTCTCCCTTATCCTTGAATGCGTAGATCTCATCAATTATGCCCTCACCGCTCTTTATCGTGAAGAGTTCTAGATGCTCAAAGGTTGGAGTTGATACCTCTCTATACCCATAACTTTCGGCAATTCGCCTCATCAAACCCTCGATTTTCCTTCGCTTCTCCATCTCATCTGGAAGAAAATCTCTCGTACCGCGTGGTCTTTCTATCTTCATCTACACCACCCGATTGTTGATGACTGATTGATCTCACATAATCAATTTACTCGCTCTCACCAATTGCTTTTAAATATTCCCTTAACATTCTCGGAAATTTGGATGCTTCAACAAACCTTAACCCGAGCTTTTCAGCCCACTTTTTTATTCCGGTATCACTACTCACGACTCCAGCTTCGAGTTCCTTAGCCAGCAGAAGAACATCAATGTCCGGTTCGCTATCGAGTATTCCACCTCGTAGTGTGGTTCTATATCTCTCGCGGAATTTGTTTATTAGCTGTCCGATTTCACTCTCGATCTTTCCCTTACCCTCCTCAGAACCGCAGAGCTTGGATGTCACAACCGAGCCTTCCCACAGGCACTCCTCTGCAAGCTTTTTGCCTTGATTTATTTTCTGCCTCATCGTGAGAACGTACTCGTAAAAAATGGCGGCGGGAATTTTCACCTCATATCTGTTCGGTGTTTTTTTAACGAGCCATGTGTCAAGCTTATCAAAAACTTCGCTATCACAGTTGTACCTCTTTAAAAAGCTTATAAGCTCGTTATAGACTGTGGGATAGGGTATGTAACAGCTTATATCTAGTTTCAGCCTTGCCTTTGAGATAAATGTCAGGAGAGTGTTGGCTGACTCGCAAACACTTGAAAAACCCTCTACCTCCCTCATGCCGGTGTCGGTTAGTGCGGTGGTATCCAGCACGAATCTCTGCTTCATAAATTCAATTTTCCTTGCTTTTACTTTAATCTTGCCCTTTATTTTCCCCTATTTTAATTCTTCAACTCTTGCTGTCAACTTCTCTCAGCCAAGTAGATTCCGAGTATCGTCAAAAAACCACCTACCGCTTTAGAGATAGTCAAACTCTCATCAAGAAACGCAACCGCCATAATAGCGGTGAAAAAAGGCACGAGATAGATATATATAGAAATCTTGGACGCATCCTCAACTGCTATCGCACGATACCACACAATATAAGCAAAAAACGAGCAGAGAACAGACAGAAAGAGTACCGAAACCCAAGTGGTGAGCAACATCGGAATCTGTAACCCTTCGTAGTGTAAAAAGGGTAGCAGTGTGAGTGTGCCAAACACAAACGCCCAAGCGGTCACAGCATCACCGTCACGATCCGAGATCAGAATTTTTCCCGCGATTGTGTATATAGCCCACAGAAACCCATCGAAAATCATCAAGAGGTCTCCTAAAAAAGTATCTGTGGATAGGAATGCAAGGTTACCGTTGGACAGAACGATCGTAATCCCGAAAATACCTATTATGGTTCCGGCAGTCCTTGTTTCAGTCAATTTCTCTCCCAAAAAAGCAAACGAGAAGACAACAATGAAGAGCACCGCACTGTTTATCAGAATAGATCCGTTAATCGCGGTTGTGTACTTCAACGCGAGAAATTGAACAGCATATAGTAATGAGACCCCGGACAAGCCGAGTACTACCAACGGAAGCAAATCTTTTTTGCTAAACCTCATTAACTCCTCTTTCTTGGTTAGAAAGACATAGCTGAAAAGGATTGGCGTAGCTATCAAAAACCTCCAGAATGCCAAATTGAACGGCTTAAGCTCCATCAACCCCCACTTGATGAATATAAAAGATGATGCCCAGATGAGCATAACCAAAATCAGAAGTACTCTCAGAGATGGTTTAAATTTTGGTCTCAGGTTCATTCTGCTCAACGCCGACATTTTTAAAAAGTTCCCCATAATTCAGATTAAAATAGTGAGTAAAAAAGGATACCATACACATTACTTTGCTCAAGGTAGCTGGAGAGATCTTTCTAGTTCTCCTTTTTAACAGCTATGCTGTTTCTTCAACCTCTTCCTTTTCCTTCTCCTTCTGCTTCAAATCTTCCTCGAATACTCCCCTCTCGATTCCTTTCGGCTCTTTTAGAAGTTCTATTTTTCTTATCTCTACCCTTCTGAGAGGATAGATCTTCTTGGCATTCTTGTATATCTCCGAAGGTATTTTTCCGAGGATGCATTCCTGAATGAATTGCACGAAGTTCTCTTCACTCCCTGCTTTCTTGATTATCTCCCTCATTACAGCTCTTATAGCATCCCTCTGCGATGTTTTGCATCTCCTTATTGTAAATGCAACCGGTTTAACCCTTAGCTGGTAGCCATCCGGAGTTATAACATCGACGACATCCTCTACCTTTGTTGTCCTCCTTCTCGTCAGGCTGTTTATGTAATCCCTTCCAAGCTCGTATCTGTGGAAAGTTGTGTAGGCATTGTTCCCCGCAACCTTGTAAACCTTGAAAACCAGCTTCTTGTACGGATTCTGGTTTGAGTAGTCGTTCGTTAGTTCAGCTAAGGTGACTTCAACCGTTCTGTCAAGTACCTTTTCTGGCTCATCCGCAGGAGTCTCGCCTATCTCAGACATCCCAAAGTACTCGGGAGCTATAAGCGTGAACCATTTCTTTAAACTCCACTTATCCTTTACCCTCGCCTGTCTTTTACGCGCCGTGTTAATCCCTCCTACCTTCAACTTTCACACGCATTTAATAAACTTTTTGTCTATGGAGGTGGAATAATGGTTATGGGAATTGATGAAGGGATTAAAAAGGTTTCTGAAATGCTTGCGGAAAGCGAGCATGTGGTTGTGTTCACGGGCTCTGGAATCTCTGCGGAAAGTGGAATTCCCACATTCAGAGGGGCTGGAGGGTTATGGGAGAGGTACAACCCCGAGGAGGTTGCATCGATTTACGGCTTCAAAAGAGATCCGAAAAAATTCTGGAGTTTCGCAAAGGAGTTGATAGTTAAATCCAACGCCGAACCGAATCCAGCACACTACGCCATTGCAGAACTTGAGAGGGAGGGAGTCGTAAAAGCGGTTATAACCCAGAATATAGACATGCTACATCAAAGGGCGGGAAGCAAAAGAGTGCTCGAACTCCACGGCTCTATGAGGTATGTTGATTGCCTCGAATGCAGAAATGTGTACGAGTGGGAGTACATAGAAAAAATCCTTCAAATTGAGCAACCCATTTGTGAGAGGTGTGGTAGTGATCTGCTGAAGCCGAGAGTCGTGTTCTTCGGAGAACCTTTACCCTACGATGTTCTGTCATCAGCTATGGAGGAGTCAAGAAAATCTGACTTGTTTATCGTGGTCGGCTCATCTCTTGTTGTTTATCCCGCTGCCAAGCTACCGGACATGGCTAAGGATAGCGGAGCAAAGCTTGTGATAGTAAATCTCGAGCCTACCGAGAAAGATTTCATCTTTGATGTTGTATTGTACGGAAAAGCCGGAGAGATAATGCCGAAGATAGTCGAGGAGTACAAAAAGCTAAGATAGATAGTTACTCAGAACTAAGCTCTCTCCTGATTGCATTTTTAACTTCCATTTAGCCACACTACTCAGAACCCGATTAGAGAGATGGCAGAGTTTCGGTTAGAACTCCGCTCAGAACTCTGTAATCTCACAACTACCCATATAATTGGATGGAACCAATTTTTTCAACCTTCCACTGCAAACCGGACAATCCTCTCTCGCTTTAAGGCTTATAAGGAAGAACTCCATTGCCTGTAGGTCTATTCTGAGGAGTTTTCCGCTCAAAACATCCCCTATTCCCGTTAAGATTTTCAGTGTTTCCACCGCCTGAACGCTTCCGATCACACCTGCGGTGGCACCTATGATCCCGGGCTTCTTTGGTTCAGGGGCTTTTGGATAAAGACATCTGTAGCACGGTTTGTTTACGATTGTCATTGCTTCTCCCTCGAACTCGAAAATAGCCCCGTGAACCATGGGTATATTCAGAATTCTGCATGCATCGTTTAAAATGAACCTCGTTCTAAAGTTATCCGGGCATGAGACCACAACATCAAAACCCTTTATAAGGCGAATGATGTTGTCAACCTCAACCCTCTCCCGTATGGTCTCCACATCCACATCCGGATTCAAGCTCTTCACGAACTCTTCTGCGGATTCCGCCTTATTCCATCCGATTCTTCCCGCATGTATCACCTGTCTCTGGAGATTGCTTTTCTCCACTTCGTCAAAGTCAATTATTCTCAGCTTCCCAACACCCGCACTTGCGAGATACATTATAACTGGGCTTCCAAGCCCTCCCGCTCCGACCACAACCACCTTAGATTCAAGTAGCTTTTTCTGTGCACCTTTCCCAAAGTAGGGGATCATTATCTGCCTGCTGTATCTTTCCAAATCTACATCAACACTATACTTCCGCGTCATTTCTCTTGAAATGAGAAAATCTCGTAGTTTCTCTCACCAAGACCGAGTTTTTCCGCATGTATTAGCTGTGTCTCTGGTTTAGTCCATTCCCAAAATTTTCTATCCCCTGTCAAGGCATCTTCGGTACTATTTATCCTCGCTAAGGTATCATAGCAAACGGAATCTACCGAAACTATATCTCTCGATGCAAAGATGCCTACATCTGGAGCGATCGGATTATCGCTGTAGGGGTGGCAGTCGCAGTGCGGGGTTATGTCGATCATGAAATTGATGAATGCAAAGTTGTCCTTCCCTACAAGTTTGTAAACTCCTTTGACGCACTCAGCTATCCTCTCCGCTATATCATCTCCACTAAGCCACGGAGAGATCGTAACCGCAGAATACTCGCAGACCTCGTAACATCCGGTGCACTTAAGACACCTCTCCGGGATTATTTTGAAGTCTTCAATGGCGTTGGTTGGACATACTTCAACACAAACACCGCACTCCGTGCAGTTTTCATTTATCTCCGGCATATTCGGACAGTGGATGTCAAACTTGGATGGTTTTGCTGTACAGCCAACCCCTATGTTTTTTATGCTCCCTCCCATTCCGCTCTGCATATGCAGTTTGAAGTGGGTCGCACACACAACCTTATCCACATTCTCGAATGCTTTTGCAACGAAAATCTCCCTTAGATGTTTTCCATTTATCTTAACTCTCGTAAAATCGAGCCCTTTTAATCCATCGGCAATTATTATCGGTGCGAGAAGTGTTTGAGATGTGTAACCATTTTCTTCTGCAATTTCGATTCTGCCTATCGCTGTTGATCTCGTTCTCGTTAATCCCAGTCCGGTAGTCTCAGTTACAAAAACTCTCCCACCCCGTCTCTTGACTTCCTCCACAATGGTTCGGATGTACACACTTCTGAGTGTTTTTGTGGTGCCTCTATCACCGAAATGGGTTTTTACCGCAACAATGTCTCCTTCCTCTATGAAATCGAGGAGATCCGTTTTTCGCATCATCTCCTTAAGCTTGCTTACTAAACTTAAGTTTGGCTGGAACCACTCAGATGGATCTGTCACAATAGCTCTTGAATCTGTAAAGTAAACCTCACTCATAGTAAATCCAATTCGAGTTTTTTCGGATATATATGTTTCGAGAGATGTGTTTTGAGAACCCTAACCAACAGAGATCGTTAACTTCAAAACCCAAACCAATCAAGCACAATCGAACAACCTTTGAAAAACTTGAAATAGCTCGCAACAGCAGAGGTACTGATGAGACCCATAGACAAAGCATCCAAGGGAGGCAAAGATCTGAACATAAAAATTAAAATCGTGGTTATTTTGCTATTTTCAGCCCTACTATTTTCAACTTTCATGTCCATCACCCCTTCTGTTGGAACTGATGTAAAACCCAATGTTGGAGAAGGAGTAAATGTGGGAACAATAGAGATTGAAAAAGAACACATCATTATCTATCCTGAAGAAGGTGGTTTTGGTGTAATTGATGTCTATTTCTTCTCTAAACCATACAGAGGCGACTTAGCTATTGCTTTGCCCAATTCAGTTATGGATGATCAAATTGAAGTAGTTGGAAACATGAGTTATAGCGGATGGAGCGTAAGTAAAGGGAGAATAAACAACAAAATAGGAGACATCTCAGATGGTACAATCAACATTCTTGCAATTGAAGATGCAGAAATTAATGGCGGTGGTCACTTAGCTTTGACATACTTCATCCAATCAGACCTATTTTCAAGAATTGGAGACGGGATTGTTGATGAAATTTCCGAATTAAAGTATCCAAAACTGGAAATAAAATCATTTCTCCTCATCGTGCCCGAAAATATTGAAGTAGATGTGATCTCAGGCTACCTCAGTCAAAACGATACTATTTTGATGAGGGGGGAGATATACAAAGTGTACAGGGGAAAGGAAACCGAAAACCTCATATTTAAACTAAAAACAAGCAATCGAGTAAATGAAGGCGATCGAGAGAACTCGGTGCTATCATACATGGGAGTTCTTTTTCTGGTCATAGGCATAGCTGTGTTGTTTTTCAACATAATGCGTAAGGGAAAAGGTAATGGAGAGGGAGACTGGGCAAAAGAATCGGTTTTGGAGGATGTTAAAGTTCGTGACAGTACAACTCAAGAGCCTGAAGTTCAGGAATTCAAAACCCAAGCACTCAAAGCTCGTGAATCCAAGGGTAAGAGATGGGATATTGAATAGTCTTTTGAAGTCGAAGTTTTACCGAGGGTTTAGTGGAGTGGTGTCAAATTATGCATCACAACTATATGGAAACCACAGGCTGTTAATGATGATTGAAAATTTATTATTATAGATAACAGGTTACAATTACTAAAACTTTGAAAAACTGTGTTGAGCGGTAAGCATAAATAACTATAAATCCAACCAAAGAAGCGAAGTAAAAACAAAAAAGCGAAATTAATTCAACCAGTTACAATCCAACAAATTTTTATAACCACTCTATCGACACTATTTAATCGAGCCGGGGTGGCAGAGAGGCACTGCGCAGGCCTTGAGGCTCTGCAGGAAAGCCTGTGTCCCTTCTGGGACGCGTGGGTTCAAGTCCCACCCCCGGCGTATATTTTGCCATCAACATCCTTTCCCGTATCTAACTCTTTTTTGCAATGCTATCTGGACATAAATCCCTCATTCTACATTTTACACATGCTTCTCTGTGGATGACGAAATTAATCGGAGTTAGCAGAATAAATGATACGAGCAGTATTAAACTCATCAACTCAAACTTGATTATTAAAACTGCAACAATGCCAAATATCGGTGTAACCGTTGCTAAACCCCATGTAACTCCAGCCAATTTCACACCGACTTCGTAATTGCCCGAATTCTTCTTGAACATCAATTTTGCTAATTTTCCCCCAGCCCGTTGAGCATCTTCTTCCATAATAATAGCACTTCGTACAAATGTGCTTCCTCAACAATTTTGAGCTACCACAGTTTTTAATGGATACTCTTCAAACTCATTCTGGAGGATTTGTACCATATGCATTGCTTGTTTTTCCTATTTTTTATTTTTTATTCACTAATGTTTCCGATGATGCTTCTGATGATGTTGAAGCTCTAACTGATACGGAGCAAAGTTGAATGCGCTACATTAAAAGCAACAATTTTAACTGAACAGCAAAAACAGGCCATCATTTCCTGTACTCTTCTATTTTCTCGATCAACTCCTTTTTCTTGAACGGTTTGGTGATTATATCTACCGCTCCCGCTTCGAGCATTTCTTTTCCCTTATGCTTTACAAACGCGGTTATGCCGATAATTTTTGCTGAAGGGTTGATCCTGAGTATCTCCTTGGTTGCGTGGATACCGCTTATATCAGGCATCACTATGTCCATAATTACCAGACCCGGTTTGAATAGTTTGTAAAGGGTTATTGCCTCCCTCCCACTGTACGCTTTTATAACCTGATATTCCGACAACATTAAATCCAGAATCTCAACTATAGCTGGATCATCATCAACCACGAGAACCCTCATGCTCCAACACCTTATCCTTTCTCAAATTTCTTCAAAAAGTTTCTGATGTCTTCTGACTCAAGCCATCCCTCATCAAGTCTTTTGAGTATCTTCTCTATCTTCAATACTTGTTCCATCACCGTTTTCTGCATCTCACCTCCCATTTTCATTTCCGCGAGCCCTGAAAGAATAGCCAATGGGTTTCTTATACCGTCGATAAGGATTGCAAAGTGTTCGATATTCCTGTTCAGCTGATTTATAGCCCTCATTTTGGCGATTTCCATCTCAACCGTCCTTAATGCAAACGCTATATCTCTTATGAGAGTATCAAGTAGCTCCATTTCTTCGTTATTAGGTAATCCTCCTTGAATATGGATTATAAACACTCCCTTAACAACCGAATCGATCACTATCGGAAGAATTAAGCAGTTAGTTGATGGTTCAAGGTCGTAGTAGGGGCAGAATTGAGATCTCTCGCCCGCCTCTATGACGAGGGTCTTCTTATCATTAATACACTTCCTTATGCACCTCAGATTTTTATCAACAACCTTTGGGTTCATCTCAGATTTACCAGAGTAGTGAACCCTTTTAATACCACCTTCATCTATCCACCCACACCACACGGAGTAGTATTCATCTATCTGTGCGAGTTTATCTGTTGACTTTCTTAGCAATTCCTCTGTGTCCTTTTCCCTAACGATTAAGTCGTTTATATCGTTTATCACTCTCAACAGACGGTTCATTCTCGTAAGCTCGGTGACATCTTGAGACAGAATTACACAATTCAGCTCATTTGAGAACTCAACCGGAATGAATGATGTCCTATAAATCCTACTCTTGATTTTCATCTCTCTTTCAACCAACTCTTTCTTTGCTATCGCATTTTGTACAAGCTCGAGCAATTCTGCATCAATCTCACCAACACTCATTCCGAACGGGTTCTCTCCAAATATTCTTGCTGATTGTGGATTTGCGGTTGTGATAACCCCTTCAGGATTTGTGATAACAATGGAGTTCGGGGAGTTCATGAATATGCTTCTAAACTTCTCTTCATTCTCTTTTATCATCTCCAACATCTTCTCTTTTTCCGTAAGATCTACTCCGAAAGCTGCGATGCCTACAATCTCTCCGTTCTCCTTTACCGGAAAATTATACCACTCCACTATCCTAACATCCCCATCTTTTGTGTAGTCTTTGTTGACATTTTTAACCGATATATCATCCCTCAATGCAACTTCAAGCGACTTTCTAACCCATTCTCTGTCCTCTTCAGCAACTTGGAACTCAAAGACTGATTTGCCTACTACCTCTTCAGCTTTCCAGCCAAAAATCTCCTCGGATGCTTTGTTCCACAACAAAACCTTGAACTCCTTATCCAGAATCAAAATGGGTATTGGAGACGATTCAATCAATCTCTGCAAGAAATCTGCAGTTCTTCTGAGATTTTCCTCACTCTCTTTCAACTTTCGCTCTATTTCTTTGATTTCGGTTATGTCCGTGAAGATCGCAAACGCTCCCAGAAATTTGCCGTTAGCATCAAAGTAGGGTGTAGCGGTTACAAGCAATGTCCTTCTCTCACCATCTTTTCTTATGATTTCAAGCTCATATTTGCTACTCTTACCGAGTTTTCTTTTTTGAGTCTCTTCGAGAACTTTCTTTCTACCATCTTCATCCAGAAACTCGAAAAGGTTTATCCCCACCAGATTGTCCACACCAAATATTCTGTTACCGGATGGATTTGAAAAAACAAAGTTCTCATTTTCATCCACTATTGCTACCCCTTCCCCCTGATTCTCCACAACCATTCTAAACATTTCCTCAGCTTTCCTCCTTTGGTTGTACTCTTCTTCAAGTTCTTTCTTCCTTTTTCCAACCTCTTTCTCTAGGTAGTAATTCCTGTAGATTATGAAGCCGACAAAAACAAAAATGGCAGAAAAAACCCACAAAACCCACCTTGGCAGATGTTCGTGCTTGACCCTCGGTTCCAGACCTAACCATTTCTCCATGGACTCGTAGTATACCGAATCTGGATCGGATTTTAACTCAGCCAGATTTCTATCAATCTCTTTGAGAACCCATGTGTTGCCCTTCTTGGACGCAAACCTCAACTCGATGGGAGCGAAAATGATTGGTGTCTGATGGATGTTGTACTTCTTCTCATTCACATGCCCATAAATCCTCGACACTATCCCAGAAGACACCTCTCCCCTATCTATCAGCTCAAAAACCTGATAATATTCATCAACTTCAACAAATTCGCAATTAACTCCAAAATTCCTCGCGAGATTCTTGAATTCCTGATAGTATACATCCTTCTTCACAACCGCTACCTTCTTGCCATCAAGATCGAGGATTGAGCTGATATCTTCCTTAGAGTAAACTACACCCCAGTTATTTATCATAGTCTCCTTGTTAAAATCGTAGGTCTTCTCCCTCTCCTTTGTGTAGGCGATCGCGGTTAGAACATCGATCTCTCCACTTTCAAGTTTTTTCAGCAGGTTTGGAAATGTGTCCACAACATAGATTACCTCCCAATCTTCTTTTTTGGCAATCTCATCTATAATATCCGCATAAAACCCCTTAACCTTCCCACCATCCACGAAGATGATCGGTTCGTTTTGGTAAACCCCCACATACACTGTTTTTGCAATAGATGGTTGCGAGATTAATATCAGGATAAGAAGAATAGCGATTATCTTAGCTACCTTAAAAAGATTGTTCCGGGTAAGAACGTTTTTGTAAAGCCCCTCGCTCATGTTTTTCGGAGATTTATAATTTATCACTTTAAACCTAACTAAAAACTCATGGTGATGGAGTTGGTAGGTGTTGGTGGAAGCTCAAAAATACGAGAAACACGAGGGGAAAATGAGGGATTGAGCTATCAAAAAGTAAATGCTTAATGCATCCAAGTTGACATTAACTCCTGCTTACTCCAAGATCTTCTCGACTTCCGCCTTGTATCCGCTACTTTCGATAGCAGATATGAACTTCTGAACATCCTCATCATTCCCAATATAGAACTCCGCTCTGTCGATGGTAATTTTCACATCCTTTCCTCCGCTTCCCTCTATTGCAGATTTCACAGCAGATATACATCCTCCACATGAAAGCCCAGATAGCTTCAAACTCACTTTTTTCATTTTTATCACCTCCTCACTTTTTTAATTCTCCTACTAACCCTCTCCTTATCGGTGGAGTGTAGTTCTTCATCAGCAATGAGTTCGTTACAACACTAACACTGCTCATAGCCATTGCCAGACCCGCCCACTCCGGCTGGAAAACTATACCAAAAGGAGGATAGAGGATTCCCGCTGCAATTGGAATCAGAATGGTGTTGTAGATCATAGCCCAAAAAATGTTTTGCTTTATTTTGCTGAGAGTCTTCTGGCTTAGCTGGATTGCGGTAACGACATCTCTGAGATCATCCCTCATGAGAATTATTTCTCCACTCTCTATGGCAATATCCGTTCCGCTTCCGATTGCAATACCGAGATCTGCTTGAGCTAAAGCTGGAGCATCGTTTATTCCATCTCCAACGAATGCAACCACCTCGTTCTTCTGCAATCTCTTTACTTCTTCAGCTTTCTGCTGTGGAAGGACTTCTGCCAGCACTGTATCGATGTTAAGCCTATTAGCTATCGCGGATGCTGTTCTTATATTGTCTCCGGTTATCATCGCCACCTTCTTACCCATTCTATGTAATTCTTCAATAGCTTCAACAGCAGATTCTTTGATTGTGTCCGCTATACCCACTACTCCGGTAACTCTACCGTTAAGTGCAACAATAATTGCGGTTTTTGCCTCTGTTTCAAGTTTTTGGAGAACTGATTCTATTTCCTCGTTCATTTCCACTCCGCTATCCAGCATTAGCTTTCTGCTACCAACCAGTATCTTGTTTCCGTTGAGAGATGCAATTACACCTTTACCTGATATAACCTCGAAGCTATCAGCCTCCTCCACATCATACCCCTCAGCATTAGCCTTCCTTACAATAGCCTCAGCTAACGGGTGCTCACTTCTCTTTTCCGCCACAGCCGCTATCCTCAGAACCTCTGATTCGCTACCATCGAAGGCGACTATGTCTGTAACCTCAGGTTTACCCTTTGTAAGTGTTCCTGTTTTGTCAAATACCACTGTGGTAACTCTTCTGGCTACCTCAAGGGCATCTCCACTCTTTATCAGTATCCCGATTTCAGCACCTTTCCCCATCCCAACAGTTAATGCAGTTGGTGTTGCAAGCCCGAAGGCACAGGGGCACGCTATGACAAGAACCGCAACCAATGTCGTGAAAGCAAAAAGAGCGGGAACATCAGCTATGAAATACCAGTATGTGAACGAAGTGATTGCGACTGTCAGAACTACGGGAATGAAATAAGCAACTATTTTATCAGCCAACCGCTGTATCGGTGGTTTACTGCCTACAGCCTCCTCAACCAACCTTATTATCTGAGCAAGCAGTGTATCTTTTCCTATTCTTTCCGCCTTTATTTTCAAAACGCTGTTCTTATTTATCGTAGCTCCAACAACCTCATCTCCAGCCCTCTTGAGGTTGGGAATCGGTTCTCCGGTAATCATGGATTCGTCAACATAGCTCTCCCCCTCTATCACCACTCCGTCAACCGGGATTTTTTCACCCGGTTTTACTATTACAACATCTCCAACTCTGACATCTTCTACAGGAATCTCCATCTCCCTACCATCCCTAACCACAACCGCAGTCTTAGCTTGTAAGCCTATGAGCTTCTTTATAGCTTCGCTCGTTCTACCTTTGGCTATCGCCTCCAATGTTCTTCCAAGCAGGAGGAATGCGAGAAGTAGAGCCGCAGTCTCATAGAACAGATAATCCTCCGGCAGAAACCCGAGAGTTGAGAAGATGCTGGCTGTATATGCGGATCCGACACCCATAGAGTACATAACATCCATGTTCAGTATCCTGTGTCTCAAAGCTCTGATGGCGGAAGAAAACATACTTCTGCCCGAATAGAACATAACTGGGGTTGCAATTGCAAACTGCACAAGACTCATGTGCGGTATCTCTCCGATGCCAACATACTTTCCGTACTGCAAGAATAGTAAAACACCACCAAACAATCCTGCAAAGATGAGTTTTCTCTTCATCTCTTTTATGTGATCTTCCTCAGCTTTCTTGGCCTCATCCTCAGACCCAATCTCCTCTCCCTCAATCCCGATAAACTTGTATCCAGAGTTTTCAATTGCCAGTTTTATACTCTCTAAGCTTGCAATGGTTGGGTCAAAAGTCACACGGGCGGTCTCAGTAGAGAGGTTTACAACCACTTCTTTAACTCCCGATACCTTTCCGACTGCGGTTTCAATGGTGTTAGCACAGGAGGCACATGACATTCCCCCCACTTTAACATTGACCGTTTTTATGCCTGTGGCATCTTTTACAACCTTGTATCCGTTCCTTTCGATGATTTCAACAATCTCATCGAGGGAAACTTTCTCGGGATCATACTCAACAGTAACAGTACCAGTTGCGAGATTAACGGATGCTTTCACATCTGCTTTCTTGAGCGATTCCTCTATCGTTTTAACGCACATTGCACAACTCATTCCGCTAACTTTTAGCACATCTTTCATCACTGCATATATATTGTTGAAAGGTAATAGATTTATTTTTTATCAAATTGGTAAAATTTCCAAAATTTTATTAGCAATATCGGTAAATTTAGAACCATGAACTTGGATGAGTACGATCTGAAGATAATAGAGCTTCTAAAAGAGGATGCGAGACTCACAATCTCAGATATATCCAGGCTACTGAACCTGAGCAGACAGACAGTTAGATCAAGAATAAGAAAGCTCGAAAAAGATAAAATAATCCAAAAATATACGATAAAAATCTCAAGCTCGATTTTTGATAGAGGGATAGTTTTCATCATAGCTGAAACTGAGAATCCAGAAAAATTCAGCGAAATAGAGGAAATAGAGGAAGTATATAGAATATCCAACAGGAAGTTCATTATAAAATCCAACATAGATGATTTCAGCAGATTGAATGAGATATCAAGATTAGAATGGCTGGAAGTTGTTGAGATAATCCCGGTTCTCGAATTTAAAGAGTTTGAAAGACCTCTAACGCTGAGAATAAAATTCAAGTGCGATTATTGTGGCAAGGAAGTCGATGATAAACCACTCATATACAAGCACCACAACAAGATGTATGTGCTATGCTGTAAGACATGCCTTGATGAATTTAAAAAAATATAAAGGGTGGGGGAATGAGCGTAATTCGAGAGAGGGAATTTGAATGGTTTGAAAGGAGCAACCAAGGACTCGCGAGAATACAACCTCAACGGGCATGAAAGCTTACACTTTCATCAGATGTTCGATAATTCATACACTTTCATAATACATTCGGAATTTAAAGTTTATTGAAACTCTCCACCCAACCATAGGTCCCCCATTCTAACTAACTCTGATACATAGCGTAAAAGGTGTGAGGTTGGACAGCTACAAAAAAACCGTATTTAATCTCATTTAAACACGGGCTCTCTTCTCTCCAAGACCGCCCTTAACCCCTCCTCGAAATCATCAGTCAACATCGTCTCGTAAGTGTACCTCATCTCTATCTCGAGATGCCTCTCCAACGGATTATCAAAGGAGATGTTTATCAGCTCCTTTATCCGTGCAACCGCAGACTTGGGCGCTCTCAGGTACCTCTCAACAACAACTCTGGCTCTCTCTTCGAGCTTATCCCTTTTAACAACCTCATTTACAATACCATATTCAAGTGCTTCCCTTGCGGAGAATGTTTCTCCAAAGGACATCAGCTCAAATGCCTTTTTCATCCCAACATGTCTCGGAAGAAAGAAAGATGTTCCGATATCCGGACTTAATCCGAGTCTGATGAAACCTCCAAAGAATATCGTGTCGTCGGATGCTATTGCGTAATCCGACGCTAAGACGATGCTCAACCCTGCACCAAAAGTAAAACCCTTCGTCAAAACTATCACGGGCTTTTTTAAGTCTCTCATTCTCTTTATGACACCGAAATTTATTACCTTTCCCTCTGAGTTGAAGTACTCCTCATCCCTCAGGTTGTCTATATTGTCAAGGAACTCCTTGACATTGGCCCCTGCACAAAAACTTGCACCCTCTCCTGAAATCAGCACAACCTTAACATCACCACTTTCGCATCTCTCAAGAGAGTCTGCAAGCTCGTACATCATTCTGGTGGTCAGGGCATTGTGGTATTTCGGCAAGTTCAATCTAATCTCCGCAACTCCACCTTCTATTTTGAACGATATTGTCTCGTACTTTGTTTCATATCCCACCAAGCTATCATCCTCCTTTTCCTTTCAGTCGCTCGCCTTCTTTTTTCTTGAAAGCAAGGTGGATAAGTATGCGAGATAAGTATCGAGCTGGATTCTCTCATTCGAACCCTCCGTTAGTCGAAAATCCACCTCACCAAGCTTGTCAATCATTACAACCTTTAACTTTTCATCGAAATTGGAAGAGATTATTTCTCTAAAAAGCTGATTTACAATGTCTTCTCCAGACATTCCGTACTCTATTAAAAGAGTTTCAAGCTTTTCCCTTGCTTCAAGAAAATTACCATTTAATGCAAGATCAATCATCTCCTTTACTTCCTCGGGTCGGGCGGTTGCGGTTATTTGGAAGATCGATTCCGCATCTATCTTCTCTCCGAAGGCTGATGCCCCTTGAAGAGCATTGATTGCTTTTCGGAAGTCGCCACCCGCAACATATATCAAGGCATCTAATCCGTCTTCGGTTATCCTTAGGTTCTCCTTCTCTGCTATCTCGAGGATCCTTTTTCTCATTGCGGTTTCCGAAATTGGTCTGAACTTAAAAACTGCACATCTGCTTTGTATTGGCTCAATAATTCTGCTTACATAATTACAGCTAAGAATGAATCTACATATCCGAGAATACATCTCCATCGTCCTTCTCAAGGCTGCTTGAGCATCTGGCGTTAAAGCATCAGCCTCGTCGAGGAATATGACTTTAAACGGTGCCCCCCCGATCGGAGCGGTTCTTGCAAATTCCTTTATCTTGTGTCTTACAATGTCTATTCCCCTCTCATCACTCGCGTTCATCTCTATGAAGTTGTCCCTCCATACATCTCCGAACAGGTCTCTCGTAAGTGCTATTGCGGATGCGGTTTTTCCGGTTCCGGGTGGTCCCGAAAAGAGCAAATGTGGAATATTTTTTCGGGAAACATATCCCTTCAACCTCTGAACTATAGCATCCTGTCCAACGATTTCATCGAGTGTTCTCGGTCGGTATTTTTCCACCCAAATTTCAGAATTCTGCATTGAGTTAAAAAAATGAGAACATTGTATTAAAAAATTTGCATTTGTCTCGTTTTGATCCTCCTCTTAGCCTGTTCATTCTTTCAGGGCGTTAATGAACTCGCTGACAGGGATTGCAGGCATGGTAATCGTTCGAATCGTTCCTCTTGAAGCCAACTCGGTCATTGCCTTAGCTATCACCACATCATTCTCCGCTTCAACGATATTAACAAAGTCGAACTGCCCGAGAACGAGGTACTGGTCTAAAACCTTCACGCCCATTTTTTCAAGCTCCGTATTCACCTCTTTTAGCCTGTCCGGATGCTCTTTCAGTGTTACCGCACCTTCGTCGGTAAGCCTTGAGAGTACGACATACTTCCCCATCACCAATCACCATCAGTATCTACTTTTTATAATATTTAATCATTTTTAATTATGCCATATTGAATGATTAACCTTAAATAATTCATGGAAACTGCAAGGACTATGGGACGCGGTTCAAAACCGATAGGTGTTGTAGCGGTCGCAGGGTTCGTGATTTTGTTCTCACTTTATGTGCTGTTTCTGACGATCACAATTGTAGCGTTCACGGACTTCTCAAAAGTTGACAGACTGTACTTTCTCATGCTGATCCTCGTTGGAATTGGAACATTCGCCATAGGCATATACCTCTCCAAAAACCTGTACGAGCTTAAAGCGTGGGCAAAAAACACAACGATAATCTTACTAGCCCTGCTGTTCTTATCCTCTGTAGGATCTGCCATCACAGGAAACCTACCAGCAATTCTCCTCACCCTATTGTCGATGCTATTCATAATCTACCTCATCAACCCATCCGTCTCCAAACATTTCTCTTAAATAAAATTATAATATCCGCTAATATTTTATCCAACACTCACCACCTTGGCTACAAAAGCAGTAACTTTAGCTAAAAATTATAAAAATCAAATTTTAAATAATTATTATCAAAACTTTAAATTTTAATTAAAAATTTTAAAAATTAATTAAATTTTAAAAAATATTATATTACTACATACTAAATTAGTAATTTAAATTTTTTAAAATTTTTAAAATAAACAAATTAAAAATTAAGATAATAATATTTTATTTTAATGCTGCCAAACAAATTAAGAAAATATATTACATAATTTTTGTAACAAACCATACCACAAACACTCAAAATTCGAGAAGTCTATTGATTTTTGCATTTACCCCCCCTTTAACACACACAAATTGCTGTATTCATAGCATTCTTGGAATGAGTTACTCACCCGATCAACAGATTTTAGGTGTGCCTAAAAATTTTTATTACGCAATTTTTGTAATAGTTTTATTTACCATTAATATTTAAATTGCTAAAAATTATAAACAATATAACTAATTTAAAGTAAATAATTAAACAAATAAATTAAAATAAATTAATTTTAAAAAAATAAATTACTAAATTATTTAACTACTTAAATAATATTACAATTTGTAAAATTATATTTACTTTCAAAAATTTAATATATTTTATAACTATACTACAATAGATATATCCACAGTTGAAAATATTGGGGAAAAGTGAGAGTTGGGAAGCACAAAAACCAGAGTCAATAGAGGCAAAAAATAAAAAAGAACAGAAAAAAACAAGAAACAAGGAAAGAATTTAAATAACATGCACGGACTAAAAAGTAAGAATTGGTGATGTGTATGGAGGAAGAAGAATCTTACGATCTTATAATAGTTGGTGCGGGACCTGCTGGAGCAACTTCCGCCATTTACGGTGCGAGGTACGGGCTAAAAGTTGCATTCTTTGAGAGTGTTGATCCCATATCCCAGCTAACTTTAACACCAACAATTGAGAACTTCCCGGGCTATGAAGGGAACGGCTTTGAGCTGATCCAGAAAATGAAAGAACAGGCAGAGAGATTTGGAGCAATCCATAAATTTGAAAATGTTAACGACATAAAGAGAGAGAGTGGCAAGTTCCTTATCTACTCCGACAACGGAGTGTATTCCGCAAAAGCGGTAATTATTGCAACTGGTGGAAAACACAAGGAACTCGGAATACCGGGTGAGAAGGAGTTCGTTGGAAGAGGAGTTAGCTACTGTGCAACATGCGACGGCAATTTTTTCAGAGGGAAAAAGGTGCTTGTTATCGGTGGCGGTAATACCGCAGTTGAAGAGGCGATCTATCTTAAAGAGATCGGATGTGATGTTTCATTGGTTCACAGAAGAGATGAGCTGAGAGCGGATAAAGCTTATCAAAACGAGCTTTTCAAGAGAGATATTCCTGTCATCTGGAATTCAATACCGATTAGAATAGAGGGAGAAAATGTCGTTGAGAAGGTTGTGTTATTCAACAGGGTTAAGGAGGAAGAGTTCAAGGTTGATACAAGTGCGGTTTTCATTGCGGTAGGTATAACTCCCGCAACCGATATCGTGAGAGGCCTGGGAGTTGAGAGAGATTCGATGGGATACATAATAGTAAACAAAAAACAGGAAACAAATGTTCCGGGTGTTTTTGCTGCAGGAGATTGCTGCAATAATCCTCTAAAGCAGGCTATAACCGCTGCGGGAGATGGAGCAGTTGCAGCAAATTCTGCATTCGAGTACATAAAGAATCTCGGTCAGGAAAGCTGAACAATCCTCATATGAACCTCATACAGTAGATCTGCAATCTCTATCAGATAGTTAATGTCCTTCAAACCCTTTGTAAATTTTTCCGGAATGCCTTTAGCTCCATACCTCGCTCCCGCCATCGCTCCCGCTATGGCGGAGATGGAGTCCGTATCCCCTCCAGCATTTGCACCCTTAGATACTGCGGAATGAAAATTATTCGAGGAAAAATAAGAGTAGAACGCCATAGGGATCACATCCCATGTCATAATAGAATTCCCAAGCTTCTCCACCGCATGCTCTATGCTCTCTCCTCTTATCTCCCAAGAATATCTTATTTTCTCTGAAAGGAGATTATCGTATTTCTCAACCCTTGTGTTGACTTCGCTTAGCAACTCTTCATCCGAGTAATCCAAGAGTATACAAGCAACTGCTACTGAAGTTGCAACTGCTCCAGCTATAGCGGAATCATTCTTGTGTGTAATTGAGGCAGAGATAACCGCGTACCTCTCAACTAAATCCAGATTGAAATGATACACGAGACCTATCGGGGCCGACCTCATACCTGCACCGCAGGTAGCGGAATCTACTCCCGCTTTGTCCCAAGGCACCCCCCTCAGCAGATTATAGAGAGCTTGTCTTGTGGTTGGACCTGTTCTTATCTGAAATGCCCTTTCCGACCACTCAACAAGCTTATTTGAAAAATCAACTGGATCGAGATATATCCTGTCTATTATCGACTCAGAGAGAATTATCATCTGTTCCGTGTCATCAGTCCACTCTCCCTCCTTTAAATCTCCCGAAGGAGATGGATGGAACTCATCCACATAGCCATAAGATTTACGAATCTCATCAATCCTCATCCCTTCAGTTGGCATACCGAGGGCATCCCCTATGGCGGTACCAAGTATGCAACCCCTGAACTGGTCTTTGAGGTCGTGGGTTGTTGAGTTATCCATCAATCTACCCATTGATTTAAGCTTAAAGAGAATTTTAAAAAATGTTTTTCCAGACAAATAAGGTTTAAACCAAAGGTGGTAAGAGACCGAGAGTCATCCCAAAATTTTCGAGAAAACCTCAATTGCATAATCCACCTCATCCTTGGACACCGTAAGAGGTGGTAATAGCCTTACCGTCCTTTCAGAAGTGTTGTTAACAACTACCCCACTACTGAGGCACTTTTTGACGAATTCAACTGCATCATCAACCTCAAACCCAATCATCAGCCCCCTCCCTCTCGGATTTAGTCCAATTTCCTTCAATCGATCCCTGAAATAATTACCCATGACTCTCGAATTCTCAACCAGATTCTCCCTCTCGATTATCTCAATCGTTGCAAGAGAAGCCGAACACGCCAGCGGATTTCCACCAAAAGTAGAACCGTGCTCGGAAACCTCCACCATCTCAGCAACTTCATCGGTAACACCAATTCCACCAATAGGGATCCCGGAAGCCATGGCCTTAGCTGTGGTTATTATGTCTGGATTTTTGCCGTAATGCTCTTTGGCAAACCACTTTCCAGTTCTTCCGAAACCCGTTTGAATCTCGTCGAATATCACAACAAAGTTATACACCTCTTTCAACTCGAATACTCTATTGACGAACTCCTGAGAGACTTCATGAACTCCGGATTCACCTTGGATTGGTTCTATAATAATTCCTGCGGTATCTGAGTCAACTTTTTCTTCCAAATCATGTATATCATTGAACCTGCAGAAGCTGACTGGATGAATGAGCGGTTCAAACGGTTTTCTAAACTTCTCCTTCCATGTAACTGATAATGCACCCATTGTTCTCCCGTGGAAGGAGTTCTCCATAGCGATAAACTTTTTTCTACCTGTGACCTTTCTTGCGATTTTTAATGCACCTTCAACTGCTTCTGTTCCCGAGTTGCAGAAGAAAAATTTTGATAAAGATGTGATATTCCTCAGCTTTTCAGCCAGCCTAATTTGAGGGGTTGTGTAGAAGAGATTCGAGACATGTACGAGTCTGTTAAGTTGTTCAGCAACTTTCTCTATGAAGTACGGGTGAGAATGGCCTACGGACACACATGCAATACCGGCGACCAAATCAAGGTACTTCCTGCCTTTATCGTCGAATAACCAGCATCCGTCTCCCCTTTCAAATAAGACCGGGAGTCTTTTGAAGAAGGGTATGTACACTTCACTCTCCCTTTCAATGTAGCCAACATCATCCATGCTACCGCCCATTGCTATCCCTTCCCCCCTAAGCTATTCATACTCTATCGTTGCGGGAGGTTTCGGAGTGATGTCATATACAACCCTCGAGACCTCGGGGATTTCCCCCGTTATCCTCAGTGCAATCCTTCTCAGAACATTGTAATCCACACTCAGCGGGTCGGCAGTCATACCATCCCTCGAACCGACCGCTCTGACCGAGATAATGTATCCCCAAACTCTATTGTCTCCTTTAACACCCGTAGCTTTCCCCACAAGTGCTGCAAAACACTGCCATTTCTCGTAATCCTTAAGCTCTTCCTCAACAATAGCGTTTGCTTTTCTTACGACCTCCACCTTTTCCGGAGTAACCTCACCAACAATTCTAACCGCAAGTCCGGGTCCCGGAAATGGCATTCTTTCGGAGATCTCATTCGGTAACCCAAGATACCTTGCCACCTCCCTAACCTCATCTTTGTACAGCTCTCTCAGTGGTTCAACAACTCCTTCGAACTCATAATCTATAGGAAAACCCCCAACATTGTGATGGCTTTTTATACCGCCCTGACTCTCGATTATGTCAGGGTAGATCGTCCCCTGGATAAGGTACTTCGCACCGTACTCCTTCGCAATTCTCTCAAAGATTCTGACAAACAGCTCACCTATGACCTTTCTTTTCTCTTCCGGGTCTTCAACACCTTTCAAAGCTGATAGAAACTCGTCTCTTGCGGAGACAAATACGAGATTCATATCCTCGAATATTTCCTTTATCCTCTCCGGCTCACCGAGCCTCATTAAACCCGTATCAACGAACACAGGAATGAGATTCTTACCAATCGCTTTGTAGCCGAGCACTGTGCAGACGCTACTATCCACTCCTCCTGAAAGAGCTATTATCGCTTTACTATCCCCTACAATGTTTCTGATTTCCTGAATTGCATTCTCAACAAATTTTTCTGGTTTGACCATCTCATACACCTCTCATCTGTTTTCAAGGGAGTACTCAAGTGCACTCTTCACGAATCCGGCAAAGGGTGGTGATGGAGAGTAGGGACGGGACTTGAATTCGGGATGGAACTGAGTTGCAACAAAAAATCTTTTACTAGGAAGCTCAAGACACTCCATTCTCCTACCGTTATCGGAATATCCTGAAAACACCATTCCAGCATTTTCAAATTCCGGAATGTACTCTGGATTTACCTCATATCTGTGTCTGTGTCTCTCATATATCTTGTCCCGGTTGTACAGTTGGTAAACTATCGTTCCCTTCTTCAGAGTCACCTCTATGTCTCCTAACCTCATCGTTCCACCCATCTTGTCGATCTCCCTCTGCTCCGGCAGTAAGTCTATAACCGGGTGAGGTGTATCCGAGAGCTCGCTTGAGTTCGCATTCTCAAGCCCAAGTACATTCCTTGCGAATTCAACAACCGCAAGCTGGAAACCAAAGCAGATCCCGAGGAATGGTATATCGTTCTCTCTGGCATATGTTATCGCCAGAATCTTACCCTCACTCCCTCTGTGTCCAAATCCTCCGGGCACAAGTATTCCGTCAACATCGAACTGGAAGTCTTCAAACCTTTCGAGTTCTTCACTATCGATAAGGATCATGTTTACCTTGCAACCTGAATAAATCCCGCCATGCTTTAATGCTTCTCTGATGCTGATGTATGCATCCTTCACATGAACATACTTGCCCACAACCGCTATTGTGACCTCTCTGTCAAGGGTTTTAAGTTTTTTAACCATCTCATCCCAAGTTTTGTCATCACTCCTTCTCTCAAGCTTTAGTTTTTTGATCAGGTATTCATCAAGCTTTTCCTCCTTGAAGATTAGGGGGACTTCGTAGATTTCCTCCGCATCATGTGCACTGATTACAGCCTCCGCAGGAACATCACAGAAGAGGGCTATCTTTTTCTTTGTGGATGGTAAAAGTCTCTCCTTGCATCTCCCAACGATGACATCGGGGTGCAAACCGAGGCTTCTCAGCTCCTTCACACTGTGTTGTGTTGGTTTGGTTTTCTGCTCACCACCGGAATCAAGAGGAACAAGGGTCACATGAACGAGAACGAAGTCCTCTTCGCTTTCCTCATTGTGCATCTGCCTTATAGCCTCCAAGAAGGACATGCCCTCAATGTCACCAACAGTACCCCCTATTTCAACCAGGCATATCTCCGCATTCGTTTTCTTTGCCACACCCCTTATCCAATTCTTGATCTCATCCGTTATGTGAGGTATTATTTGTACTGTGCTCCCCAAATACTCTCCCTTCCTCTCTTTTTCAAGGACGGACATGTATATCTTCCCGGTCGTAACATTGTGCTCCCCGGTCACTTCCACACCGATAAATCTCTCGTAGTGTCCGAGATCAAGATCTACCTCCGTGCCGTCTTTCAAAACAAATACCTCACCGTGCTGGAATGGGTTCATCGTTCCCGCGTCTATATTGAGGTACGGGTCAACTTTTATCGGTACAACTCTGTACCCTATATCTCTCAGGATTCTACCGATGGATGCAGCGGTAATTCCCTTACCCAAACCACTCATAACTCCGCCCGTAACAACAATATACTTGGTCATTCCAAACACCTTCAAAGGACCTTCAAAGGATGCTTCACAGTTTTACAATCCACAAACACCTTAACCATTCCATAGACACCTAAAAATTAGACTTTCTCCCTTAATTCGGGAGGGAGCATATTTGCTATACCATCTTCAATAGGATAAACCTCACTGCACTTTTTACACTCCAAAGAGCCTTTAATAACATCCCCATTCTTCTCTTCCTCAACTGTTAACTCGAGATCTCCCTTACAAACCGGACAAGCAAGAATATCCACTATATCTTTTCTCATACATTTTCATTATTGCGGGAGTTTAAAAATTTTGAGGATAGCAAATCGAATTGTGCGATTGAGATTTTTGCTAGTCTATTGTAAAATTGATCGGAGAACTTGCAGGTTCGATTTACTAATTTTCCTTCGAATCCTCGGATTTTTCAGACTTTTTAATACTCTCAGTCCTTTTTACCGTTACCGCCCTCTTTATCTCAAAGTCCCAACTTCTTCTTGCGTGCTCCTTCCCGAGAGATTTTCTGTAATCTGCCCTCAACTGAGAATTGGCGAGCTGAATCATAAGATCATCGGATTCGTCCGGAATATCCTTTCCGGGGTACTTCTTATCGAGACCCTTGCTTTTGGAGTCTTTACGATTCTTTTTCTCTCTGCTTTCATCCTCGTCACCAAGCATATATCAATGAAGGAAGAGAGTATTTAAAAATGTATTCAGAGTGTTTAAAAAAGTATTTAAAACATCCTCTGAAATTCAATCTACATGGAAAAGGGGAGAGCATGGAAGTTTGGAGATAACATTTCCACAGATCACATCACACCGGGGAGATACTACCATCTGAGGAGCAACTTGCCCGAACTCGCAAAGCATGTTATGGAGGATGCGGATCCTGAGTTCGCCAAGAATGTGAGGGAAGGCGATTTTATAGTAGCAGGTGAGAACTTCGGGATGGGTAGCAGTAGAGAGCATGCTCCACTCGTAATAAAGCTCTCGGGTGTTTCTGCGGTAATTGCTAAATCCTTTGCAAGAATATTTTACAGGAATTCGATAAACATTGGTCTTCCCCTGCTTATAGCAGACACAGACAAGATCGATGCTGGAGACGAACTTGAAGTGGATCTCGGAAAAGGCATTATAAAAAATATAACAAAAAATGCAGAAATCAGAGCCAAACCCCTACCGGACTTCATGCTCAAGATAATCGAAAGTGGTGGACTGCTGAACTACCTGAAAAAGGAGGGCGATCTGAAGGTATGAGAAGGGTAATGGTATGCTGAAGGTATGCTGAAGGTATGCTGAAGGTATGCTGAAGACTTGAACGCAAAAAAAGGTACCGTAAATGAGATTGATCAGATTGCTTAAGGAAAACGAGGGCAGAAGAGCCCTGGTGTTCGGAATGGGTGGTGGAGGAGATATCATTGCCACCATCCCTACAGCCAACTTTTTGAGAGAGTTCGGATATGAGGTTCTACACGGAACAATAATCTGGGACAGATACATAATAGACCCTGAGCCCGGACCGAGATCATTGGAAGAGCTAAGCGGAATCGAGGTTGTGAACGACACAATTGCAATAGCAGGCAAGGATACTAAGATTAAAGATAAAGAGGATATAAGACCCACTGTAGCGAGAGCAGGAGAATTTTTCGGAGAGGTTATCGCCCTCGATATAACAAAAGGACCCAAAAAGCTTGCCAAGGGAATCAGAGGATTTATGCGAGAGTTCGAGATTTCAACGATCGTAGGTGTGGACTCGGGCGGAGATGTTCTTGCTCACGGATTTGAATCTGGTGTCAGGAGTCCCCTTGCAGATGCGGTTTCTCTATCCACGCTCTCGATGATAGGGGGTTCAATCATCGGAGTTTTTGGATTCGGAAGTGATGGAGAGTTGAGGGTGGAGGAGCTCCTGCTTCGAATCTCGAAGCTACTGGAGAGGGGGGATTTTCTCGGAAGCATAGCTATGGATGATAGGGACTGCGACGAGATGATGGAGCTTTCAAAAGAGGTAATTACAGAGGCGAGTATGATCCCCATAAAAGCTTTTAAAGGTGAGATCGGAATTTCCGAAATTAGGTGGGGAAGGACTGTAATTGTTTCACCCCTCTCAATACTCACATTCTACTTTAAGTCCGAAGGTGTCTTTGAGATCAACAACCTTGCAAGAAAAATTCAAAATGCAGAGAGTATTGAATCCGCGAGAAAGATTCTCAACTCAATGGGTATTTTTACGGAACTCGACTTCGAATACCTGATACGGGACAGCAAGGCTTAGACTGGCTGATGGAGTGTGAGTAGGGACAGCAGGGTGCACGGGTAGAGACAATTTTCGCTTTCAATTGCAGAACGGTTTCAATCGCGGAGCTTTACCAGTTCCGTAGCAACTTGCTAACATCCTTCCTTGAGATTGGTGGTTCTTCCTCCTTTGATTCCTCTGCTTCTTCGATTTCCTCGATTACAAGCTTTGGATGATACCCGAGTTTATCCCCATACATCTCGAACATGTACTTTGCCGCAAGCTTTGCTATTTCATGAACCTTAAGTCTCACATGCTCAATTCCTTCAACTTCAACTCCCTTCCTCAACTTGGCTTTCTTCCTCCGGTCTGTAAAGTCGAGGCAGAACAAACACTTATACGGTGTGATTGGCTCGGGTTTCTTCTCCTCGAAAATATCATCAAGCACCTCGAGAGCACAGTGTGTACCATCACTGTATTTGCAATACTGCTTTCTCTCATCCGCAATTCTTATAGCGGTATTTATAAACTCGTGAGATTCTGGAGAGGTTTTCTTCTTCCTTTTTAGGAAATACCATTCAATTAGTGCATTTATGAATTCTGACGGTGATATACCCGCTTCATCACATTTCTGATACAACTTTTCCTCGATATCAGGAGGAATGTCAATCGTAATTCTCATTAGATGAAATTTAACTCAATTTCCTTATAAAGTTTATTATTAGCGTCATTATGAAAAATCTGATTGAGTTTTAAGTTTAGCGTGAATTAATTAAAAAATAAATTTGAGAGAAATCAAGATGTGCACTCTGCTAAGACTGCCCAAACCTCAGTCAAGTCTGTAGCCGAGTTTCTGGTACAGTTCTCTTCTTTCCCTCTTCTCATCCTCATTTTCAATTTTATTGACGGATGTGCCATCTACCGCTCCAAGTACCGCTCTACCAAGTTCTGTTTCGGCCACTATTATCTCTATCGGGTTTGCAGAACCAACAAATACATTACAAACCGCAGGATGCATTTTTATGGCATTCAAAATGTTCATCGGAAACGCGTTAGATGTCACAACCACGAAAACATGGCTTGCACCAATCTTAAGTGCGTTCTTGGATGCAATCTCCTTCAGCTCCTCGTCGTTCCCAGTAACTCTCGTTAGTTTGGGTACCGCCTCGTTCATCGCAACCGCACATTTTATTCCAGGTACCGCTTTTATAAGTGTCGCATATAAATCATCCGTCGTAAAGACTGCGAAATTTGCCTGACCCACAATTATCTGGTACTTCAGGTCTGGATTCTCGATTTCCACTTTCTCGAGCTTCATGATTGTAAAAGCTGAAAAATTAGTTAAATACTTTACCATATATTCTGATTTTCGTGATACATATGCTGAGACTTCTTGTATTGCTCAATAACCTCAAGCATCTGCTTCTCAGCAACCTTAGCATCTCTCCATGAGTGTATAAAATCTCTTATCAACCTAAATCCAACTCTCGCGGTGAAAAATGCTATTGCAACGAAGAGAACCCATGAAAAAGCATTTGGTACTGCATCCACAAGAATGTAATTAGTTATAAGCATGTAAGGTGAGAGCAGAACGAAGTAAAATGAGGTTTCGAGCATTAACCGTCTGAAAAAGAATGGCCAGTATTTCTCCGACATGAGCATTTGATAGCCTTGATAGGCTTGTTTATCATTCAGGGCTATTGCAAGAAGGGAGTAAACATAGTACTCGTTGAGCTCCCTCTCCACATCCTCCATCTCCTTTCTGTACCTCTCGAGATACCTGCTTCCCAGAATGATCCCTTCAACCCTCTCCACTAAGATGACCACAAACAAAGTCAAGATAAAAAATAAGAGATATGGGTTTGGTTGGATTGAAAACATGCTACCCCTCTACGGTGGCAACTTTATTCCGAAAAGCCCTGCAAGAATGTACCTTATACCAACATAGAATGCCAAAGTTCCGAACATACCGAAAAGCAGATCCATTGGCAGGTATTTCTGGGTTCTCGGACCAATGTAGGAGCCAACGAGGATTCCAATCCAGCCAACCACTATGGGGGTGACGAACTCAACACCCCTTGCAAACCATCCCGCAAGAGCGGAACACTGATTCAGAAAGACCGTCAGTGCAGAGACCGCTGGAGCAATATACATGGGCCAACCTATTGCGACGAAGAACGGTACTATAGCAAACCCACCTCCGATTCCGACTAATGCTGCGACAAATCCTATCAGCAATCCGTATGCAAAAGGCAGGTAGTTTTTCGCCACGAAATGTTCCCCAAAGAAATCGAATTCTACCCTATCAACGGAATACTTGACATTTGTGATTCCTTCCAGTTCGTGAAGCCTCCCCTCTTTTCTCAGCTCCTCCACCCTTTGTCTGAATCTTTGTGCTGCCTCTCTTCCCTTCGATTTTGATGCTTTAGCTCTTGGCGTTATCTGGTAGAACATGTAGAATGAGACGATGACCGTTACTATTCCAAAAAGCCCTTTGTAGAGCTTAACGCCGAGCTGTCCTCCTGTTCCCCAGACCGCAACTTGAGCGCCAAGAACCATTCCCAGTCCCATTGCTATCGCTGCCGGCCAGACGAGCCTCTTCTGAGTGTACCAGTTAATCGTGCTTGAAAGTGAGTTGAGCCAGGTTATAGCGGTGTTTGAGAATCTGATGTGATCTGTCAGATACTTTCCCGCATCATTGTACATTCCCTTGTCGATGGCCTTTCCTTTAAGCTTACTCGCCCAATCTCCAATGCCCAAGATTGAGATGTGTCCCACTCCAGCCATTATGCCTCCAAAGGCTCCAACCGTTGAGAAAATCCAACCAACCCAAATACACCACAACAGATAGATTACGGGGTTAATGGAAATAGTCTCCCCCGCAATCTCCATCCAAGTAACATCTATCACCTAACCACCCCCTATTCTGGATTTGTCGGTTCCTTAAATATCAAGAAGTTGCACAGCTTGCAGATATCAAATCCCGGATATGTTTCACCCGTTCTCGGAAAACTCGCTCCTCCATCTCTTGCGGTTCTTTCCAATAGCCTCCTAAGCATCAACTCAAAATGCTCCCACGGAATGAACACATTGATTTCCCCTTGTTCTGTCTTCCCAGCGGTATAGCTACCACTACACATCGGAACGATGTTGATTCTGTTGTTGTTGTATGTCCAGACCGCACCACCGCAGACAGCAGAGTTCATCATGAGGTTTGGCTGAATTGGATGCATGTCTATTGCGGATGCGTAATCGTTGTAGAGGTGGTAGCTTTGAAGGACATCACATATTATGTGAACCAAGTCCGGCTCAAAGCTTGCTTTATGTAGCGGTGCTGTAGCCAGTGCGATCAACCCCTCTGGAAGCCTTGGTTTGGTTTTTACGAACCTCTCTGCCTGCTCTAAATCCTTTGTGTACTTCCTGTGGCTTTTTATCTCACTTTCATCGAAATCCTTCCATCCAAAAAGATATCTGGCATTACTGCAACCTAAATCTCTCTTCTCTGCAAAAATCACTTCTCCACTTTGCCTTGAAATCGCTGAAAGGTGGCAGAAGGTGTACGGAAGTCTTCCCACCTTGTATGTGCCCTTCTTGAACTCTTCCACATCTTCCTCAGAGTAAAAGAACTTCACCGCAACCGGATAGTACTTCAGCCTCAGTAAGTTCCTGAGGATGAAGACCATATCTGCCTTGCTTAGACTGTTTTTTGCCATCATTGTCCTCGAGAACTCTACATCGTCCAGTATAATCTCGGATGGTAGCTCAATCGTGCTTTCCACCTGCATAAACGGGGAGAGCTTTTGGAGGTATTTAACTGTTTCTAAAAATTTTAAACTTATTTCAAAAAAACTAAAATAATGAATTTTTCGAAAAACATTGTTAAAATTTTGATGATGCGGGTCTTCGAATGCTGATAACTTGTTTATTCTGGTTTTAACCGAAATCAAACAGTTTATTAAGTATAATTCGCTGTTATGTAGCTGTACATATCTTCAAACATTGAAAAACTGCGATTTGAAGTGGATTGGTTTCAAGTAAAAAACCAACCTTATTGAGGATTTCAAAAAATTCTAAATTAGCTATTTTTTAAAAAATGCACACTATATTTAATTATTTCAAAAAATCATTAAAAATCAAAGGTTTTGAGCGAGGGCTAAGGAGAATCAGGAGAGCCTGAGGTACATCTTGTAGTAGTCGTCGAACATTCTCTTCGAATTCTCAACGATGAAGTTGAAGTACTCGTTCATCCTCTTACATTCCTTTGCAAGATTGCTCGATACTAGATATATGCTTCTTTCATCAACCAAATCCTTGATAGGCTTAATTTCCACCAATCCGACCTCATAAGCTTTTGCGGATGCGATCATGGAGGTTATAGCAATACCAAGATTGCTCGCAACGCTGTTAAGCTTTGAGAAGAAATCTCCAACTATCATCGATTTTTCCACACTGTCGTATCCACTCGCCCTTAATGCCTTCATAACGCTTGTTGTGATACCGTAGTCATCTGTGAGGAATATTAAAGGATACTTAACCACATCTTCCAAGTAAACTTCCTCCTTCTCCACAAGAGGGTGATTCTTCGGAAGAATTAGCACGAGCCAATCCTTACCGAGTTCAACAATATTAAATTTATCAGGTGTTACATCCTCGGATAGATCTCCCGCAAAAACAAAGTCGGTTTCTCCCTTGTTCAGCATTTTTAAACACTCATGTGCTCCTCTCAAAACAACATTGACCTCCAAAGCAGGATATTTAGCTTTCAACAGGTTTTGAATGTGAAAAACAATATTCAACCCGACCATACCTGAGGCTATTGTTATCTTATCCTCCCTAAGGTTCGCAATAAGCTTCTTTGCATCCTCTATCGATCCGAGAATCGTCTCCATGTTCCTCTTAGCTATCAACCCCTCCTCAGTGAGTGTTACTCCACTAACCTTTCTGTTCAAAAGCTTAGCACCATAGAACTCCTCAAGGGAATTGATCTGAAAGCTAACGGAACTAATTGACATTCCAAGCTCTTTTGCAGCGGATTTGAGGCTTCCAGTCTCTACCACTTTCAGAAATGTTCTCATGAAATCTACTCTCATCGGAAAACCAATTAACCCAAGTTATTTAAATTTTTAGATATCTATTTCAAATTGGTTCAATTATTGATGCTATTTCCAAAAATGTTTGTCTCAGGTGAAAGCTCGAAAACACGAGCCAAATACCTCCGCCTTAAAAAAGAGTTTAAAAATGAAGAAACAGATACTATCTCTTCCCAACCACCTGAAGTATCACCTTCCTCTTCCTTTTCTTGTTGTCGAAGTCCATCACAACAACTTGCTGCCATGTTCCCAAGAAATCTACACCATCCTTGAACGGGATCGTTAAACACGGCTTTAGTAAAGATGCTCTTAAATGCGAATGCCCGTTCGCATCACCCCATGTAAGGTTGTGTGCGTACTCCCTGTCCTTCGGTATAAGCTCCCTGAACATCTCCTTTATGTCCTTGAGCAATCCGCTTTCGTACTCCATCACAGTAACACCACCTGTCGAGCCTTGAACAAAAACATTCACAAAACCCTCTTTCCACCCGCTTATCGCTTTTCGTACTTCTTGGGTGATGTCAAAAACATCTATTTCCTCATCTCCCGCGGAAAGAACCACTTCAATCGTTTCGATCTCCATAGTGGCAATATCAATCACAGGTAAATTAGCTTTATCCACAAAAAGATGGTAAGGGATCGCAACCGTTTTTAATGTACACCGACTTACAGACAATTGAAGGGTTTGACTTTCAACACCGATTGACTCCTACCAAGGGGAAGAAAACATGAGAGAGGAGATTTTGGAGTTATCTCAGGAACTCGAAAGAGGAGATAAGGAAGCTGTAAAACAAAAGTTCTGGAAGATCGTCGGAAAGTTAAAACGCAATGAGATTGAGCTAAACGATGAAGACATTGGGGAACTCAGCAGAATAAGAGACAGGCTATTCGAAAGAGAGATAGTTCTTTCCGCAAGAAAAGGAAGTATTCTATTCCCATTGGGATTTCTGGCTTCGATAGCTGTTTTTATTCTCGTAAATTCCCTCAGCGGTTTTTACCTGTATCCACTGCTCTTCATTTCGGAACTGCCCGTTATATACTTCGGGTTTCTAACAGGGAGGTTGATGGGAAGCACTATTTCGGGGATAGGAATAGACGGGTTTTATCGGTACTCCCCCCTCGAGTTCGGAGTGAAAATGAGGTACATCGATTACCTCAAGGCAACTCAAAAAGAACGCATAATGCTATACGCCACCACCCTCTGCTTCCAAGGAGTTGTCATGCTCATTCTTGTGGTGGTAGTATATCTCCATCATGGCTGGGCGGTTCTTATCCCTCTCAGCTTCTTCCTTTTCTGGCTTATAGGCTCGGTGATAATCCACCACACCCTAAAAACCGGAGAATTTCATAGGTTTCTAAGAGAGATTAGAATTGCAATGGAGGGAAGGAGAGGAGAGGAATCAGGTTAAGCCTTACACAGATTCAAAAAACTGGGTTCAGATGAGATTGAACGGGATTAGGGACTATATTAAAACATTAAAAATTACTTCGCTTGGGTGTACTGCACCTCAATTTCCGTGTATCCTTCCTTTTTCGATACGGTCACAACAACCAGGGCGTCCTGCTTGCTTGCCGTGAGGATTTTTGAGCTATCTCGGGATTCCTCCATAACCACTCTCCAGTCCCCGGAAAGGTAGTCCTTGTACCACCCGTATATCGAATCCAAGCTGTCCTTGGATGCGTAGGTAATCATGATGCTCTTCCCTCCGTAAGTCACCGATGAATAGCTGAGCATGACGGATGAGGGATACCTACTTATCGGCTCCTCTCCACTTGCCTGATCCTCAGAGGGGATCGAGTACTCGAGGTAGTCAACCGTTATTTCGGAGTAATTTCTACCCTCGTTTGGTGGTGAGATGTGAATCTCAATTTTATTTCCATCCTTCGCGAATCTTAAGATTATGCCCTCTCCGCTTTTCTCCGATCCCTCAAGAGTCCAGCCTTCCGACGATAACTCACTCCTATACCAGCCTTCGATGGACTCCAAAGAATCCTTGGTGCCATAGACAATGGACACCTGAGACGGAAAACCAGCAATAGTGTAGTGTTCCAGCATTACCGACTCGGGGTATCTTCTCACCGGTTCACCTCCGGATGTTCTGTCAGAGTATGGCAGTTCTTCGGCTTTCATCTCCGATGTCTCTCCTCTGTACCCTTCAAACTTGCCAAGTGGACCTTCTGCAATATAATAAACTGCTCCTCTCCCGCTTTCTATCGCATCACCACCCATCACCCATATTCCCACACCTCTATCGTCCTTCTCGAAGATTATTGCACCCCATGTAAATGTTCCGTGAGGTGAGGACATTGTGACCATCTCAACCTCGTTAACTACGGTGTAGCCTTTCAGGTTGTTTTTATACCACTCAAGAATCTCTTTTACATCACCATCCTTAACATAGTAAGCCTTCACACTTATATCAGCTGGCAAGCCCATCATCTGATAGAACTGCATTGGTGCAGAATAGACCTCCGAGCCTTTATACACCGGAATTCCCTTATCTGGTTGAGAGGGGGATTTTTCCTCGCTACAACCTGCTAAAACCAACACAACTACAACAGACAGTAAAACCCACTTATTCATTCTCCCACCCTCAGGATTCATCAGGATTTGTCAAAACTTAGCCAGAATCCTATAAAATATTTTCGTAAGAACACATAAACTTATTGTAACAAGGTTTCCATTCGAAGTACAGTGTTCCTAAAATCTATAAACTAATAAAATAAAAAAATTTTGGATATAAGGATGTGTCAACACGAACCTTCAGGCACTCTTCAGTCCTTCGCTCCCCTTATGAAGAGGTACTCATAAATCAACGCTGCGATTATTGCCCCCACAATCGGTCCTACCCAGTAAACCCAGTTCGTTGCCCACACTCCAGAAAAAACCGCAGGTCCAAATGTTCTTGCGGGGTTCATTGATGACCCGCTAATAGGCCCACCCCACCAGATCAGAGCTCCAACTGTAAGTCCGATACCCCAACCTGCCCATCCCGGAGGTGCTCTACCAGAAACCGCAATTCCCATTACCGCCCACATCAGTATAAAGGTCATAACGATTTCGTTTATCGTAGCAATTCCTGGATTTCCAGCTATAATCGTTCCCGGCTCTGTCAAACCGAAGTGTACTCTCTGTGCGGTTTCGTAGCCGTATATTGCCAAGTGAGTTCCGGAAGCAAGAACCGCACCAATCAGCTGGGCTACAACATACGGTACAACCTCCTTCGTCGGAAACCTCTTTATGACCGCCAAGCCAATTGTTACCGCGGGATTGATGTGACACCCAGATATGTGTCCGAGGGTGTAGATCGCCATTGCGACAGCAATTGCAAAGGCAAAACCTATTCCCACAAGTGATGCGGACGGTGATTCGAAGCCCAAAGTTGAAGCGAATGTTATAACGCTTCCCGCCCCGAGGAATACGAGGAGGTAAGTGCCTATGACCTCTGCTATAAACCTCTGACCGAGAGAATACTGAGCCATCCTTTCACCCCTTCTCGTACACCGAGTAGCAGACTTGACACAGAATTCGCGGTATCTTTCCCTTCAGTTTCTTAGAGGGAAACGGATATCCTCCTTCCCAAACCTCCACCTCCTCTCTTACGAGGTGCTCCATGCAAACTCCCATTCCGCAAACAATGCATATCGCAACCGCATCGGTATCTCTACCCTCCTGAGCACAGACATAGCATTTCATAGCAAAAACCCCTTTTTGAGCTTCCGGCTAAAAAATAAGGAGTTTAGACTGCAGTTTTCCACTGGCACCACTGATGTCTGAAATCAACCAAGCACGCTGTTCCGCACTCCTTACACACCCTTGCAGGTGCTCCCGGTGTTTCCTTGTGAAGTGCGATTATGTTTGTCATCATCGTTGCGGTAACCGGCTCGCTCGTCAGCAAACATGGATAGTCTGCTAACCTCATGAGAGATGAGTACCTGACGGTTATAGCACAACCCGGATAGGTGTACCTCTGCGGGTTCATTATCACTTCGTTATCCTCTATCGGCTTCAGATTTACATCAAACCCTGCAACCTTCGGAACGAGGGTTTCGGACAGACCGTTTCTGTTCCTTCTCGCTTTATCGAGGTATTTCCATCCCCTGTATATCATGTCCATGAAATCGTGGTTGTGAAGCTCTGCTGCAGCGCTTCTTGTTGGATAAAGCTGTACATAGTTGTGGAACCTTTTTGTCAGGAGATCGATCACCATCGGTGCATTGAACCCATCAAGCTCAAGAATATACTCAACCGCACATGCTGTTGATCCCGTTGCCAAGGTTAACGGCTGGTACTCATTCTTGAACTTGTCGATTGCGTTTCTCAAAGTCGTTTCCATAACCTCTGTTACCGCTTCGATTATCGCCATCACCACATCATCCTTGCACATGTTGAATGTTGACTGTGCGATGTGGTGAGAGATGTCACCAACACAGTATGCTGGAACCGTGACGATGTTTCCGTAGTGCACACCATCGTCAATAGCTTCTTTTATAGCGGGCTCCATCCTCTTCCTATACTCCGACATGTACTTCCTGACATCGAAGGATGTGTGTCCAAAATCATCCATTAACTTAGCCTGAGCGGAAACGGGGCTTTCGTATATGAACTTCACCATCTCAACCTCTTTTTTAACCGCATCCGCTACCGTAGCACCTTTTTCAACCTCATTTGCAAATACATCGCCTATTCCGTACGAGGTGTTCATCCCCCAAGACTTTGCAGCCAAAATTGCTTGCTTGTGCTCCTTAGGTATGTCCGTTTCCATCAAGATTCTGTTCACTACATTGCTCGTGCTTCCGGGAATGAGGGCAAAATCGACCACACATGTAGGACCGTAAAATCCACCGTATCTCCTTACGGATTCCCTACCGATTAATGCCTCAGCTTTTCCAATAGCGGAGATGAATTTTTCCACACTCTGTTTGAACTTCTCATCCTCATCATACAGAACCTCAAGGATCACCGGAGTTTGATAATGCTCCACGAACGGATCGTCTTCCGGGCGAACGGTCCTCGTTAGGCTTTTTAGAATCTCGTAATGAGCGTTTATGGAGTCCACATGCAATCTGAAAACAGACTTGCTTTGGTTTCCAATAGGTTTCATCTTGTTTGCGACATCCACATATGCTTTCGTGTCCTCAATAACAAACTCCTTGCCTCTTTTATTTTTTACCGTTTCCACATCCGCCCTCTGCGCGGACATAGCTTCATCAACCATCTTTTCATACAACTCTTTCATAAAATCACCAGCATATAATTATAACTAATTCAGTAAATATTATTCGTGATATATTCTTTAAAAAGAAAATGTGGACATGTCTACCATAAGCTATATAGTGGTTGGTGGACATATCTACACTATGTACATAGCCAGAATTAAACTAAATCAATCCTCCTGTTCCTTAGCATACGCAACAGAAGATGGAAACCTCACCATGAACATTGTTGAGTACATCCTTCTCAACGATAGGGATGCTGTTTTCCTATGCAGGATTGACGAATACAGCGGAGATTTGAAAGAATATTTTAAAAAAATGGAAGAGCATAAGTCAACAAGATTCCTGCAGATCTTGGAGAAGACTCCAACCAACATAGACTTTATCGCAGTCGTAAGAGACACCACCGGAATAAAGGCTTTTGAGGACTCCTACTGCTTCGTAAAACCACCCATAAAGGTAACAAACGGGAATAAGTACTACACTGTTTACGCTCCAGACATAAGGTACCTCAAAAATGCCTATGAGAAGCTTAAGAGCATAGGCAAGTGGGAAGTTATCGAAATAAAGTCCTCCGATCAGTCTAAGCAGTTGCTTACCCAGTCCCAAAACAGAGTTTTGAAGATTGCATACGAACTCGGATACTTTTCAAGGAACAGAAACATCAATCTTGAGCAGATCGCAGATGTGCTCGGCATCTCCAAAAGCACGGTTCACAAACATATAAGAGAGGCTGTAAACAGGGTGATTGAAGACTACATTGAGAGGTATGTTAAGATCCCGGAAACATTCGCATAAAGCACCAACAGCCAAAAATAACCGGATAAATCATTAATAATCGATTTTGCAACAAAAATCACAACTCCGCAATTTTAATTAAGTATTGATTACTTATATACTGGAACATAAAAAAGTATTTAAATAAGAAAGTCTTAAATATTCCTTCAAGAACCCAGATAAAAAGTTTTCGCAAAACTTAAAAAAGGTGATGGTTTGCTAAGGGAGGCGGGGATCTTCATCCATGTTTCTAACACGGGGTTTGTGGTAGCTAAGGCAAACCCCAATCGACTTCCAAAAATCGGATCAGAGATCATCACAAGAAAGCTGGAGAGAGTAGGCAATGTATATGATATTATCGGCCCAGTAAAATCACCATTCCTTCTGATAAAACCTGAGAAAAAGAACTTGAAGAATTTGAATTTGGTGGATGAGAAATTGTTCGTAAAAGGTGATGATCATGTCAGAAATAGAAAAGGTAAAGGAAGTAGAAAAGAAGGAAGTAGAAAAAGAGGTAGAGGCAAAAGAAATTGAGAGAGAGGACACAATCGAGCTTTGCCCGGAATGTGGAAGTCCAAGGCTAATCAGAGATTACAGAAGGGGAGAATTCATCTGTCAGGATTGTGGACTTGTTCTTGAGGACACATACATCGATGCAGGACCGGAGTGGAGAGCGTTCGATAGTGAGCAGAAGGAGAAGAGAAGTAGGGTTGGAGCACCCGTAACCTACACTATTCACGATAAAGGGCTCTCAACAATCATAGATTGGAGCAATAAAGATTTTTACGGCAAATCAATATCTGTGAGGAATAGAGCACAGCTCTTTAGACTAAGAAAATGGCAGAGAAGAATTAGAATTAGCAACGCCACAGAAAGGAACCTTGCCTTTGCGCTAAGCGAGCTTGACAGGATGGCTTCCGCACTCGGACTGCCGAAGAGTGTTAGAGAGACCGCAGCGGTTGTTTACAGAAAGGCGGTTGACAAGAACCTTATAAGAGGCAGAAGCATAGAGGGAGTGGTTGCTGCAGCACTTTACGCAGCATGCAGACAGGCGGGAGTGCCGAGAACATTGGATGAGATAGCAACATACTCAAGAGTAGATAGAAAGGAGATAGGCAGAACCTACAGATTCATAGCAAGAGAGCTCGGGCTAAAGCTAATGCCCACGAGTCCCTCGGACTATGTGCCGAGATTCTGTGCTGCGTTAAGCCTGAGCGGTGATATACAGAAGAAGGCTATCGAGATAATTAAAAAAGCAGAGGAGAAGGAACTTACCTCAGGAAGAGGTCCTACAGGAGTTGCTGCTGCAGCGATCTATATTGCATCAATTCTTGGTGGAGAGAGAAGAACTCAGAGAGAAGTTGCAGAAGTTGCTGGAGTCACAGAAGTTACGATACGAAACAGATACAAAGAGCTTGCGGAGAAGCTCGGTATTGAAATAATACTGTAAGCTGTAAACATGTAAACATGTAAACATGTAAATGTGTGCAAACCAAACTCTAAAAACCAATAAACTCAACTTTTTTATTTTTTTGTATGTTTTGTGCGAGTTGTAAAACAAGCTGGTGCTAAGGATTTAACACACTCCAAATCAATCAAAATAGTTATTATCTAAGCAACCAAGCTGGTTTTATGATTAGCCTCACAAAAATGCTAACGGGTAGAGCAACGGTTTCCGAGAGAATAACTTACCGCAACGATAGGAGCTACATTCCAACCCCTCTTAGAGAGCTGAGAAGAAATCTCTCTCCCGTCACGATTATCAATGTCACAGGCAGATGTAATCTCAGGTGCGTTCACTGCTATGCAAACGCGGGAAACCCAGCAAAAGGTGAGCTAACAACCGAAGAGCTCAAAAGACTAATAGATGAACTCGCGGAGCTTAGGATACCCGTGCTCCTGTTCAGCGGTGGAGAGCCACTCATGAGAGAGGACATATTCGTGCTCGGAGAGTATGCTACTAAAAAAGGAATTAAGTGCTCTTTATCCACAAACGGAACTCTAATAGATGAGGAAGTTGCTGAGAAGTTGAGGTCTGCTGGCTTTGTGTATGTCGGGGTTAGTCTTGACGGTCTAAGGGAGACCAACGACAGGTTCAGAGGGGTTAAAGGGGCTTTTGAGAGGGCTTTGAACGGGTTGACTAACGCTAAGTCCGCCGGGATTATGACCGGAGTGAGGTTCACGGTTACTAAGTACAACCTCCACGAGGTGGATGATGCAATCTCGATTGTCGCAGAGAAAGAGATTCCGAGATTTTGTTTGTACCATCTCGTTCCGTCCGGAAGGGCTGATTTCAGCATAGACATCTCACTTTCCGAGAGAAGAAGACTGATAGATTATCTATCCTCTATTTCCGTAAAACTCGTGGATGAAGGATATAACACAGAGATACTTACAGTAGATAACCCTGCAGATGGAATCTATGTCTATCTCAAGGTTAAAGAGAGGGATCCAGAGATGGCGGAGAAGATCCTTGAATTCGTCTCCCTGAGAGGTGGAGACGGAAGCGGGGAGAGGGTAGCCAACATTGACATGTACGGCTATGTCCACCCAAACCAGTTCTGGTGGGATTACTCATGCGGTAACATAAGGCAACAGCCCTTCCGGACGATATGGTTGGAACCAAAGGATGAATTGCTTATAAAGCTAAGAAGAAAGGAGGAATACCTTAGAGGTAAGTGTGGAATATGCAGATACAAAAAGGTGTGTGGTGGATTCAGGGTCAGAGCTTTGAGAGCGGGGGACTTATGGGGTGATGATCCAGATTGCTACCTTACCACGGAGGAGGTGCGGGCTTAAGCAACGCTTCGATGGCGTAGTGCATCTACTAACTGTGCAAGGTATAGGGCTACTAAAAACCGGGCAAACTAAGCATTAAGGTGTCAAACTGTAAGATCTGTTAAACTGTAAAATGCACCACTCCATTTACCTCTCTTTCCTTCACCCGTCCATCCGCGGATAACCTTTTAAGAAATGCCAAAGTTTCACTCACCGCAAGAACCTTTCCCCACGGATCGAGATCTTCAAAGCTACCCGCACTCCAGCTTATCCTGTGTGCAACCTCGATTACCCTCATCTCCCCGTCTATACACGAGTGCACCTCCTCCATTCGGGCACGGTAGTGATTCAAAAGCTCCTGAATCCTCCTGTCGGGATTCTTCACTATATCTTCGTGAGCGGGATAGATCGTATCTATCTCCATCTCGAGAAGCTTTTTGAGCGTTCGCATATGATCGCCAATAGGGTCTATGCTGTAGCCGGGATAGTAACCGACATGGGTCGTTGTAACACTCAGCACAACATCTCCGGAGAAGATCACCCCCTCATCCGGCAGGTAGAAGGCCAAGTGCCCGGGAGAGTGCCCGGGAGTGTGAACAACCCTTATCATGCCAATCTTCTCCCCATCCTCCACAACCTGAACCCTGCTCTTGGTCTCTATCTTAACCCCGGTTGAGTAGCCCACCATCTTCTTAGATGACTTAAAGAAAGAATATAACGGCTTCAAAAGCTCCATGTCTATGGAGTACTTGCCCGACCACTCAATGTACGGCCTAGCGAAATAATCCGGATCTGTATATAGCTTCAGGAAGGGTATCTCGAGAGGATGCATGTACGAGCTTACCTTCTTCCAGAGAACTATCCCTACATGATCGATGTGGTGGTGGGTTATGAGAAACTTTGTTTTGTTCAGCGGGATGTCAAGTTCCTCCAACTTGGATTTTATAATCTCTGAGTGTTTTTCCCCAACAAACCCCCCATCAACCACCGCGTACTCATCATCGTTCTCAAGTATGTAAACATTAGAGTATTCCGGGGATTTGATCGGGAGATCGAGAATTATTCTATTTACTTCCATAAGTACTCAGTTGGATTTCGAAGGATTTAAAACTTTTTTTGGAGTTGATTCGGGTGGGGGGATTCAGTAAGCCTTATTAAGGTATGCGGACAACCACATTCGGGTGTTAAGTTTGAAAAAAAAAGGCACAAGGTTCGAGAGGGAGCTTATTCACAAGCTATGGGAGAACGGTTTTGCTGCTGTAAGGTCTCCAACAAGCGGTGGTAGCATAAGCTACCCAATGCCAGACATAATAGCGGGCAACGGGAAAAAATACATTGCAATAGAAGTTAAGATGAGAAAAGCTCTCCCGCTATACATCGAAGAACAGCAGATTAAAGACCTTGCAATGTTCTCGAATCTTTTTGGTGCGGAAGCGGTGATAGGTTTAAAGCTACCTCACAAGGACTGGCGATTTTTTGAGATACAACAGCTGAAGAGGACAAAGAAAGGCTACAAAATCGACAGAGATGTGTACTATGCTGGATTCGATCTGTACGAATTGCTCGGGAAGTTAAAGCAGATGAGATTTGAGGACGAAATAGAACCGTAAGGGAAATGTGTAGGCTACAAGGGGGGTTCGCTCCGTGCTCGAGAACGCGTCCTGGCTGGGGGACGTGCTGGGGGTTGGTGGGGGCTTTATCCTCTCCATATGAAGAAGTGTCCGCTTTCTGGGATTTCTCTATTTGTGTGCCTTGGTGTCACGAATGCTATTCTCGGTCTTTCGGGTAGTATGCTGCCATATCCTCCTACTTGCTTGGCTTTTTCCCAGTCTTTTCTCGCCGCTTTTTTGGATAGGAACGGGCCGACCAGGTTTGCGGGTCCTATCGCGAGGTCGCTACCATACTTGTTCTTGAGAGTGTTGGCGGTCTCGTCGCTCACCGGCACGGCGGTTTCTGCCCTGAACACGCCCGTGTTCTCGTAGGTCCAGGGCAGGACGATGGCGGCGGCCATTGCCGGTATCATCTCTTCGTAGTATTCTCTCTCGTTAGGTCTTCTCTTGGGCCATCCCGTCTCGTCCGCGTACATGGGCGAGTAGTGTGTCACGCTGTACAGGAACTTGTTGCCCCTCCATTCTTGGGATTTTCTGGATAGTATCACGTTGGGAGCGTCCGGATATTTTTTGAAGTATTCGTCCTCCATGTGGGGGCTCTCACGGTTGTGTTTTATAAGGTTTTCATATTCTTTGTGGAACTCTTCTTTGTCTAGTGGGAATCCCAACAATTTTGATATGGAATGTTGTTCTCCGTGGTGGAAGGCGTCTCCCAGTATTATATAGAACGACTGGAGTATGTTGTACTTGTTGTTCCACATGGGCCAGTTTTGGAGGGCGAGGTCCGCGACTTTTCGTGCTCCTGGCACGTGGTGGTTCCAGAAGGTTTTGGCTGCCTGGAAGCCGCAGAGCATGCCCGTGTACTTCTCGTTCCACGTCTTGAACGGTGTCTCTGCCAGGAGTTGCAGGGCCAGGGCCCTGTCCTCGGGCTTTGAGAGTTTTTGTTTTATGGTCTGGTCGTCCACGGGGAAGAATGCCTTGCCCTTCCTGGTATGGGTGATGTACCAGTCCGCGCTCCTGGTTGCCAGGTCTAGATAGTCGGGGTGGGTTATCTTGTTCCTGGTATAGATGTCGTCTCTCGTTAGGTATCCTATTCTCGGGTCTCCCTCTGCTATTCCTAGTCTCTGTCCCTTGTCGAGCTTTTCTTTTATGTCTGTGGCTATTTGTTGTATCTGGCTCCACCAGCTGGTGTTGTGTCCTATGAGGAGGCCGTGGTCTCTCGAGACGGCTGGCCCGTGTTTTTGTTCGAGTTCTGCGAGGACCCTGGAGAGTAGCCACGCGTGCTCGGCCTGGTTGTGCGTGTAGATAGCAAAGCGGTTGCCGTAGTCGTCGTGGTACTCGTACGTGTTGGCGCCGTCCCAGAGCAGTGGGTTCTGGCTTGTCTTCTTGACCAGGTTGTATATCTCGTCAGGGTTTTCTGGCAGGTTCTTGTTGGCTGTTGCGTGTGCTAGCGCGAGCGTGGCCTGGATCGCCTGGGTGTTTTGTGGGGTCTCGTGGCTCGCGTATTGTGCTGCCTTCTTGAGCGTGTTCTTTTTTTGTTCTAGTCCCTGTCCGAGGCGTTGGTCTCTGAGTAGTTGGTGGTACATTTGGTCTATGGTTTCTTGTATGCTCGCGAGTGTCTGGTATTCTTGCTGAGATAGTAGTCCCTCGAGGGTGAGGTTTTCTTGCTGGTCTCCCGCCTGGATGGTGATTTGGTAGTCTGTTGGCTTAAAATGCTCCACCTTTGCAACCCATATTTTGTAGTCCTTCTGCTTAACCTCCACCTCCCTCACATAGGGGGACTCAATCCTGACCACTGGTTTTTCTTGTGAATGAATCTCCACAACGGAATTGATTACTCCCTTCTGAATGTCACAGAGCTGATAGTAATTGGTGTTGAGAAATGGCGTAGGAGATGGTGTGGGGTGAGGTGTTGGAGCTTGGGCGAGGTTAGTCTTAGGCTTAGATGAGCAACCTACCCCCAATGAAGCTCCACCTATCCAGAATAGGAGCTTGAGAAACTCTCTCCTCTTCATGGTATCACAATCATGCCATGGTCAATTAATTTCAAGAATAAACAAAAATATAATTTTTTCGAAATTTGATGTTGAGTTGAAAGGCATAGTGTTTGCCATTTAAAAAATGGCTTAGAAGAGATTGAGTTTCTCTTCTGAAAAGGAATCCTTTATTTAAGAGTTTTTGTGTCCGAGCAACAACCGAAATATTTTAAAACAAATAGTTAACCGTATTAAATATGGGTGACAATTCCAAAATCCTGATGATGGTTTTCTCATCTGCTATGGCTGTCTTCACGGGAATTACCGCACAATTGAGCTTCAAAGTAGGAATTATTCCTTACACAATGCAAAATCTTGGAGTTGTGCTCTCCGGACTTTTACTCGGTCCCTACTGGGGCTTTGTATCCCAGCTGGTGTATCTTGGCTTGATTGCGGTGGGCATAAACTTTGCCAGCGGATTTACCGGAGGCATAGGCATATTTTTCGGTCCAACCGCGGGATACCTAATCACATTCCCCTTAGCATCGCTCATAACGGGTTTCGTAAGAAGGCGATTCTGGGACAACAGCAAGAAAGGATACATTAAGGTTTGGATCGGAACCGTAGTCGCCTTCCTACCGGTGTATGCAGGAGGTTTTCTTGTCTTCTACAGCTATGCTACCGCTCACCAGTCCGCAATGAACTTCGCAATCAATGCAACATCCTTTATCGGAGGAATCGACCCATTCTTAGCGGTTTTGATGGCAACCACTGTAATATACATGCCACAGGACTTCTTAGTCGATCACATCCTTGCAATAGGAGCATACAAATACATCAGGGAACTAATAGAGGAGAAGGGAATAAAACTGGAGTGAGGGTATCTGGGGGCAAATTCCATCAAATTTCATAACGAGGAGCAAAGAAAGTAGAGAAAAATGATAAGAGTCGAGAACCTTTCCTACTCTCTGAAGTCGAGGAACATAGTAGAGGGCATAAGCTTTACAGTTGATACCGGCGACAGGGTACTTCTAAGCGGTGGGATAGGATCTGGAAAGACGACGATCTTTAAGGTCATATCCGGAATAGCTTCCGCTTTTTACACCGGCACGATTAGTGGGGAAGTCGAGGTTTTCGGGAAGAGAAGGTTTGAAGATTTTATAAACTTCATCTACCCAGTATTCCAGTATCCTGACGAGCAGATAGTCTTCGAGAGTGTTTTAGATGAGATCAGATCCGTGACAAGGGTGGATACAGATGTTGCAAACCTTAGCTTACCGGAACTCGGACTACTGGAAACTTCACCAACTACTCCACCAAGAAAATCACTAAGAAAATCACTAAGGGTTCCAAAAAAGATCTCAAAAAAGACGGATCAGCTCTCCGACGGTCAAAAGCAGTTTTTGATTATTTTGCTTGCCTTGCTTTCGGGAAGAGAGTGCATCTGCTTGGATGAGCCGTTCTCACACCTTCACCCATCGATGTCGAGGGAGCTGATCAAAGCCATCATGGAGAGCGGAAGGACTGTTATATTCTCCGACAAAAGAGAATACTTTGAGAGGGAATTCGGAAAATACTTCGACGACAAAATTGACATCGGCGGGTGGAAGTTCGAGGACACCAACCTCTATCCATCTGAGAAAACAGACGAGTATGCGGTAATTGTGGAGGATCTCTTTTTTTCATACCACCCCGATCAGGATTTGCTGAGCGGGATTAACTTTGAGCTGAGGAGAGGGGAGATCGTATCCATCATCGGCGAGAACGGCTGTGGGAAGACCACTTTTCTCAAGATAATCTCAAGTATTCTAAGAGGAGAGGGGCACTTAGAGGTCAACGGGAAAGTTGCCTTGAGCCTCCAGTACCCGAACTACAGTTTCGTTGAGAGGAGGGTTAAGGATGAGTTGAGGTCGCTGAGGATGAACAGCCAGAAGAGTGAGGCACTAAGCGTTCTTGAGAGGTTGAATGTGCTCGATAAGCACCCTCATGCCCTGAGTGCGGGTGAGTCGAAGCTCGTATCAATAGTCAAATCTTTTTCGGGGGATATTCTTCTACTGGATGAGCCGATGGTTGGGCAGGAGGAGGCTTTTAGGGCTCACCTCATAAACTGGCTGAGGAAGAGCAAGAAGTCCGCAATCATATCCACCCACGACTTCGAGCTTGCATCCATGTGTGACAGGGTTTTCGAGTTGAAAAACGGGAAGCTGAGGAGGATACGGGAGGTGCTGGAATGAGTGATCTTTTGATGAGCCTGCTGAAACGAACATCAGATTTCGTTTCATCGGGAGATGATGACCTGAATCCGAGGGTTGCGGTCCTCTATACCATCATCGCTGTGGTATCAATAAACCTGTCGAGCTACTCCTTAAGCGTAATGTCTCTGATCATCCTCACATCTGGGATTTATTCCATCAGGAGTTCAAGAAGATTCATCAGTGGAATTGTTGTTGCACTTCCGTTTACAGTATTTTTCAGCGTTTCAACCCTTTTGCTCACCTCGAGCATTGTCTCCGCTGTGAGAAACGCGGTGTTCATAATTTCCCTCATATCTCTGAGCTCGATCATGCTTAATATCCCTCACCTCTCGATTCTATCCGCATTGAGGGATCTAAAACTCCCGGAGAGAATCTCAGTTATGATCATCATAGCATTCAGATTAATATACCTGTGCTCAAACGATCTGATCAACATACTACAGCTTTATTCAACTGAAAAACTGAAAAAAATGGAGTACTATCGAAAAATACTGAGAGCCTTTCTTTCTGTGCTCACCCTCAGAGCCATAAGCCTATCGGAGACTATATACATAAGAGGGGAGAAGTTTTTTGAGGTGGATCCCTACGCCCCTAACAAGTTCGGAGAAAAAGAAGCATATTTCACCCTTAGCTCATTCTTCATACTCGCTTTTTCAATAGCGGTTAGACTTGGAGCTTTTGGATTGGAAATGAGCAAAACAGCAGTAATGTAGCCAATGTAAGGATCACGGAGAGCGGGTGTGATGTGAATCTCAAGCAAGCGATTAAACATTTGCGTTTAGCAATCCGAAGAGAGAGCCTTCAGCACAGAACGAAGAGATAGGAACATAGAGAACAATAGGAAGTATTATAATCCAGAACAAACACTCAGACTATCAATGGCACTTGAAGGGTTGAAAGAGGTTGTCAGGAAGATAACCTCCTCCTCATCGGTTGACAGGTACCTTGTAGAGGAAATCGTGAGGGACATACAGAGGGCACTTCTCAAAGCGGATGTGAATGTGAGACAGGTAAAACAGATAAGCGATGCGATTAAGAAGAGGGCTCTCTCCGAAGATGTTTTGCCTTCATTCAATGTGAGGGAGCACATCATAAAAATCGTTTACGAGGAGCTGATGGCGGGTATAGGAGAGGGGCTTGAAATTCCCCTCAAGAAATCGAAGATTATGCTCGTAGGTCTCCAAGGAAGTGGTAAAACAACAACCACCGCCAAAATGGCTAAATACTTCAAGGACAAGGGTTTAAAAACTGCGGTAATAGCTGGAGACACTTGGAGACCCGCCGCATACGATCAACTCAAACAGCTTGCGGATGCATACAGCATCGGTTTTTACGGTGAGAGGGGTGAGAGATCTGCGGTTAAAATCGTCAAAAACGGATTGAAAGAGCTTCGAGATTACGATATGATTATAATCGACACCGCAGGAAGACACGCACTGGAGGAGGAGCTTATCGATGAGATGATCCAGATAAGCAACGCTGTAAACCCGGATTACAAGCTACTCGTCCTCGATGCTGCCATAGGTCAGCTTGCAAGCACTCAGGCTAAGAAATTCCATTCCGCGATAGGTATTGACGGAATTGTTATAACGAAATTCGACGGGACCGCAAAAGGAGGTGGGGCTCTTTCCGCTGCACGAGAGATTGGTATCCCCATTGCATTCATAGGTAGCGGTGAGAAAGTAGAGGATTTCGAGAAGTTTGATCCCGCTGGGTTCGTGTCAAGATTGCTCGGAATGGGGGATATCAAGGCTCTACTCGAGAAAGTAGAGAGAGTTGTTGCAGAAGAGGATTTGGATCCGGAAGCTTTCCTCAAGGGCACATTCACACTTAGGGATGTCTACAAGCAGATTGAAGCCATGAAAAAGATGGGTTCGATTAGAAAGATATTTGAGATGTTACCGTTCGGAGGGTTCGGCATCAAGGTTGACGACGAGATGATGGAGACCACACAGGAAAAAATGGAGAAATTCAGATACATAATAGACTCGATGACAGAGGAGGAGATAAGAAACCCGTCCATAATCGACTCCTCAAGGATAAAAAGGATAGCAATTGGCTCGGGAACATCTCCTCAGGAGGTAAAGGAGCTGTTGAAGTACTACAGAACCATGAAAAATCTCATGAAGAAGATGAAAAAGGGTAAGATGGGTAAACTTCCAATAAAAGGGTTAAAGCTGGGGTTCTGAGCTAAGAGATGAAGTTTAGGGTTCTGAGCTAAGAGATGAAGTTTACACCCAGATCATCAGGAATGAATATGAAAATAGCGGGAATCGACGAGGCGGGCAAGGGACCCGTGATTGGTCCGCTTGTTGTGTGTGGTTACGCAATTAACGAAGAAAAGCTGGAAAAACTGAGAGAGCTGAGCGTTAAGGACTCCAAGAAGCTTAGTCCGAAAAAAAGAGAGAGTATTGCAGAAAAATTAATGGAGATCGGAGAGTGCGAGCTGATTGTAATCCACCCAGAGCGACTCAACGATATGATGTGCAGAACCACGATAAACGAGATACTCTTTACATCATACGAAGAGATAATTGAAAGGTTAAATCCAGACATATGCTATGTTGATAGCCCAGATGTGAAACCCGAAAGACTGGAAAAAAGACTGAGCAAGGGAGGACTCAAGGTGATAGCAAGGCATAAAGCGGATGAGAGATACGAGATCGTCGCATCTGCAAGCATAATTGCAAAAGTAGTAAGAGATAGAGAAATAGAAAAATTAAAGAAAATCTACGGAGATTTCGGTAGCGGATACTCAAGCGATCCACGCACCATAGACTTTCTGACCAAGTACTTGAAAAAGAACGGTGAGTTCCCGGACTGCGTTAGAAAAAAATGGAAAACCCTGTCAAAAATAAGAGGGTCTCAGAAGAGCATTGATGATTTCATCTGAATGATCAGTTCTCAGGTATCTGAATGATCAGTTCTCAAATTACATCAATCCGATCTGAAATAGGATACAACCTTCAAAATCAGTTTGCATGTTGGAATGTAGTCTCTATCCCTCACAAGCGGTGTGAAGACTACATGCTCCGCTCCTGCCTTTATGAACCTCTCAATTCGATTGACAACATCATCTGGAGTGCCGTAAATGAATCTATGCTCGACAACATCAAATGGGATCTTTTTCGCCAGCTCCAGGGCTTTTTTAACAAGGTCTTCGCTGAATGTGAAGCCGAAAAGATCTGGCACATCAAGCTCTTCAACATCTATTCCAGCTTTTCCCAAGAACTGTTTTCTTGCGGGAGACATTAGTGCTAAAAGTTTCGCTGGCAGTTCGATTTTTCTAACCGCCCTATCGTAATCTTCATCAACCACCACATATGCGAACAACCCTGCTTCGACTCTTCTGTTGTTTTTGCTCGCAATCTCCCTGATCTTTTCGAGATACCGCTTGTACCTCTCCGCACCCATTCCCGCAGTTGGAATCCACCCATCCCCGTATTTTCCGGTAAGCTCAATTGTCCTTGGTGAGTTTCCCGCAATCCATATTGGAACCCTCCTCCTCGGCATGATAAACGCATCCGAGAGCGAGAAGAACTTCCCCTCAAAAGTCACTTTGTCATTCTCGAAGAGCATTTTTATAATCTTAACACCCTCCTCAAGCTTTGAAACGAGCCTGTCTGTTCTTATGCCGTAGGGTATCAGATTCATCCCCTCTCCCGCACCGAGTCCGAGTATGGCTCTTCCGCGGGACAGATCATGAAGCGTTACCGCGAACTGAGCAATTACTGCGGGATGCCTTCTAAGAACATCGCTAACGCATGTTCCGATACGAACTCCCGCTGTGTACCTCGATATACTTCCGAGAAGAGTGAATGCTTCGTATGAGGTCCAATTTCTTATCCCTATCCCCACGAGATGATCGGGTGTAAATACCGAGTCAAACCCATTTCTGTCCGCAAAAATGGATGCTTTTAAAATCAAATCTACCGGATCATGTGGAAGTTGCAATCCGAATTTTACGCCCTTCCCCGTGTCCGCTTCGTGTTCACACATTCCACACTCACCATACCACCACAAGATATTATCCTAAGGCTCCGGTTAGTTTAAAAGTTCTTCGAGATTTCAAAAAAAGAAAATATTTATTATGAGTTTTTACAAGAATTTTTTATGAGATTCAATCTGATTTTAACAATAATTTTAATCTCAGCTCTCGCATCTGCTGGATGTGTTGAGGAGAAAGTTCCCTCTGAGCCAACCAAAACCGTTACTCCCAAAACTCCGAGTGAGAAAAGAGAGAAGCTGAAAATCGGAGTGCTAACTCCGAAGACTGGCAGATTTCAGTCCGCAGGGATTTTCATGGAAAACGCTGTTAAATTAGCGGAGAAACATGCAGAGGAAAAATACAATGTGGACATAGAACTCGAATTCGCTGATTGTGGAGATTCTGCAGAAAAAACAAAATCTGCATTTCTCGAACTCGTAAATAAAGGTGTAGATGTTGTTATAGGTGCCTACTCAAGCACTCAGGCAATATCCGCAGGTGAGACCGCAAATCAGACCTCAAAGCTGTATATCGCCACGGTTGCGTCAACGGAGAGGATAGAGAAGATGGTCTTAGAGGGTAACAGATACGTTTTCAGAAACGCATATAACACCACCTACTGGGGAGAACTGGCTGGTATATTCCTCAAAATGTCAAATGCCGATGGATACTACTTCCAAGGGTACCAACCGCTCTCCACATTCAATCAGGGAATGCTCGAGGTCATAAAGAGGAAAACCGGAACTGAGCCAAAGGAGGTGTCATTCTACAATCCCTCTGCAGACCCAAAAGATGTGTCAAACAAGGCAATAGAGGCGGTTGAAAAAGTAGGAAACAGAGATGTGCTGATACTCGGAGATCCCGGACCCTTAGCGGTGTCCTACCTCAAAGAATACAGACAGAACGGTGGTAGAGGAATAATATACTCCGTGGGTGGAGTTCTCGCCCTACCTCAAACCCTCCAATCCCTCGGAGAGATTGCAAACTACACCGCATTTCAGTCTGCAAGTCTTGAAAACATAAGAACTACCGAGTTTACGGAGAAGTACTTCTCAGACTACAGAAAGGAGTACGGTGAGAATGCAAACAACTATGCTGGTGTTCTGACATACGACGCGGTGCTCATACTTGCCCAAGCGGTTGAGAAATCAGGCAAATCAACAGATAACTTGATTAAAGAGCTCGAACAGGGAGAATTTGAGGGGGCTTGTGGAATTTACAAGTTCAACTCAGCCCATCAAGCCATGTGGGGTAGCGAGGAACTCAAAGGAAAAATCGCGGAATGGGTTGGCAAAATCATTGTACTCTATCCAGAATCCGCTAAGGAAAGCGACATAGTGTGGCAACAGACATGATTGCAACTCCCATTGCTTACCTTATCTATTCCTCCATTTTTTTGTCGATATTCAGCATCTCGGTCAGCCTCAATTTCAGAATCTCGAAATTCTTGAACCTCGCACACGCTTCAGCGTACACCTTCGGAGCGTATCTCGCATACTACACCCTCTCCAACAACATAAACATTCTGATTGGATACATCGTGACATTTCTGCTCTCAGCATGTTTGGGTGTTGTTCTTTTTGCAGTAGTGATTAAGCTGGGAAAGAACTTACTACAGGCGACAATAATAAGTCTCGGATACAGCATTGCACTTGAGGAGGTTTTGAGAATAACTCATCCAACGGGGTACTACCTCATAATCTCGCAATCTCCGTTCACACCAGAGATCAGAGAAATTCTCTCCGCTATACTTCTTCTATCAATTCTGCTGATTCTCGCAATTCTGTATAAGTCGTCAGTGGGGATAAAGATGAAGTTCACGGAGGATGATAGATTTCTCGCAGAGATATACGGTGTGAACACGGAGAGGTTTGCCTTCTATGCTGTCATCTCTACATTCGCGGTACTCTCCACACTCGGCTTCATAACCTCATCATCATACGCCATATCGCCAACCATAGGTTGGAACCCATTGGTTACCAGCATCTTAATATCTGGATTCACATCGCTGTTCAGACTCACAGGCTTCTCCCATTTCGTTACAGTTGTCCTCATAACCTTCATCTACTCAACAGTAATGTATCTGGTGATCTGATGATGGGTTCGAGGGGAAAGGATAGGTGGTTTTAATGTCAATAGCAGATAGATACATGGAAAAAAACAAGAAGAACAGGAATACAATGCTTACTCAGCTTTTTATCATTTTTTCAGTGATGTTCTTGATTCCATTCACCAACAACTACTTTCTGAACTGGATTTTTATCCTTTCGATGATATACTCCATCCTATCTCTTTCTTGGTTCTTCATGGATGAGTTCGGAGGAAGAGTAAACCTCGGGATAGCAATACCGTTCGGTTTATCCGCATACATCACATCAATCACATACCTTATGAGTAACCTATGGGTCTCATTGATCTTTGGCTGGATGATTTCAACCGCATGCACCACTCTATTTTTCTACCTTCTGTACAGGATAGACAGAGTCTCCTTCGTTTTCATAACATTCATTTCCTGCATACTGCTGTGGATAGTTTCCCACTCAGTTGTGGTCAAGGTGGACGGGTTCATCTACGGGGGAGAGGAGGGTTTTTCTCTGTCCTCGACATCCATCCTAAGCCTCTACACCACATCATTCGTTTTCCTCTCCAGTATTTCAATCGTGCTGGCGATGTTCTCGTTCAGCCACATGAGTTTGCCGTTTAAAGCATTCAGAGATGATGAGAAATCCGCGAGGAGTGTGGGCATCAAAGTTGAGAGGCTGAAACTACTCATAACCCTTATCACGAGTTGTATTGCCTCCCTATCTGGGATTCTGTACGCACTGCTGTTCTCCCACACAAGCCCGGAGATGTTCTCAATCCACATCTCAATCTTCCCGTTCATAGTCTCCATCCTGTCGAGAAACTCAATTCCGAGGATTATACTCGCAAGTTTCCTATTAGTGGCTCTTTCAGACTACATGAACTCCGCACTTCCAAACTCGTACCTCCTCCTATACGCCATCATTTTGATTTTGTCTCCAAAGCTCGCGAATTTCAGAGTTAGCAGTGCGATTCTGAGATGGAGGATCTCTGATGGTTGAGAAGGACAGCTTAGAATTTTTGGAGAACATGAGGAGTGATAGCACGGGCTTGAATGCGGAAGGTGAGAGCACAGACATATCGAGTGCAGGAGTTAGCTTTCCGAAAAAAGGTGTGCTCGAAGTAAAGATGATCTCAGCATCATTCAACCATCTTGAGATTCTAAAAGATCTGAACCTCAGAATTGAGAGGGGAGAGAGCATAGGCATCTATGGCTCAAATGGTAGCGGGAAATCAACCCTGCTCAAGATAGTCTCTGGGTTTCTAAAGCCATCCAAGGGCATCATCTTACTCAACGGATCCGACATAACCGGACTCTCTGTTGAGAAGAGAGTTGAATTGGGGATATCTTTCACCTTTCAAATTCCCAGACCTTTTGAGGAGCTTACAGTCCTTGAGAACATACTGATAGCAAAAACTCGAAGATTGAGAGATTTTAAGACCGCACTCAAAAAAACGGAGGAGCTACTTGAAGTTTTTGAGATTGACGAGATTGCCGAAAGAAAAGCAAAAAATCTGTCTCAGGGGGAGAAAAAGCTACTGGAAATCTGCAGAAGTGTTGCGGTCGATCCAACCTATCTCCTCCTCGATGAGCCGTTTGCATCCTTGGACACTGAGAACGCAAAGAAGATAAGAGGCAAGATCAGAATGCTGAAGGAGAGAGGGGTTTCAATGATTGTAACATCCCACAGAAGCAGAATCCTGCGGGGAATTACAGACAGAATATACCACCTAGAGGACGGGATTCTGAAGGAGGTATAAGATTCCACATGGCTATGATTGCAGAATGGAACGGTTCCCCTCTCAATCAAAACCAATCTACACCAATCAGACCAATCGAACAAAGAGGGAGTAGGACTGAACCCTAAACAAGCCAAAATTTTATAATCGATAACCTCTGATAACCTTCTATGGAAAAATAGGTGATACAATGGAAGAGAGTAAAAATGAAGGTATTGTCAGAAGTAGATTAAGGAAACCCATGGATAAGCTCGCTCTCATCTTTTCAAGCTCAATAAAGGATGATGAGAAAATATTCTACTACGACATTCTGGTTGATCTCGCTCATGTCTTGAGCCTTCACAGGAGCGGTTATCTGAGTCTGATCGAGACCAAGGAGATAATCGAGGCTCTGATGAGGATTAGAGACGACGGATACGAGAAAATACCTGCTGGTTATGAGGATGTGCACGAAGCCATAGAGGCTAAGCTGACTAAGATCACGCCCCACGGAGCAAAAATGCACACCGGAAGATCGAGGAACGATGAGGTTGCTACATGTCTTAGGCTGTACGCAAGGGATAAGCTTCTTTCCATAATGGAGTCCCTAATCAGCCTGAGAGCGGTGATACTGGAAATTGCAGAGGATAGCATTGATGTCATCTCGCCGGGCTTTACACACCTCCAGTATGCACAGCCAACGAGGATGTCACATCACTTTCTCGCATATCACGACATGCTGAAGAGGGACTTTGATAGGGCACTTTCAGCCTTTAAAAGAGTGAATCTTTCTCCTCTCGGCTCATCAGCCTTTGCATCCACATCCTTCAATGTCAACAGGGAATACACTTCAAGACTTCTCGGTTTCAACAACTTGGTCGAGAATTCGATGGACGCTGTATCATCAAGAGACTTTGCTATAGAGTCGATATTCGTATCTTCATCAATTCTCCTATCATTGAGCAGAATAGCGGAGGAAATAATCCTCTGGAGCTCAGAGTTTAATTTCATTGAACTTCCGGATGAGTTCTCATCCTCCTCGAGCATAATGCCCCAGAAGAAAAACCCGGATATTGCCGAGCTAATCAGAGCGAGAGCTGGGAGAGTCTGCGGAAACCTTGCATCTGCTATGATGATCTACAAAGCCATGCCGTTTGCATACAACAGGGATTTTCAGGAGATTAACCCATTGCTGTATTTCAGCCTTGAAAGTGCAGAGATGGCGACGAGCATTATGGCATCCATGCTATCAAAAATCAAGATTAACAAGGATGTTTTGAAGGAGAAGGCAGTTAAAGGGTTCACGCTCGCTACAGAGATTGCAGATATGCTCGTTCAGAAAACGGGAATCCCCTTTAGAATAGCCCATAAGATAGTCGGATTGACAGCAATGAAAAGCGATGCAATACAAGGAAGGAATTTAACCAAAACTTCAAACGAGGTCTCACTCGATCTCTTGCTCAAATCCCTACTTGAATCCGCAAAAGAAGTTTGTAAAGACAGTAAGATTGAGAAGAAATACCTTGAGAAGATCTGTGAAATCGATGAGAAAGATATTGAGGGTGTTATCAATCCTGAACTGGCTTTAGAACGGAGAAAAAATCCCGGTTCCCCATCGAAATTAGAGGTTCTAAGAATGCTTAACAGCAGAAAGACTGCAGTTCAGAAGGATCTCGAGTTGGTGGAGACCAAGGTTGATAAAATATCCAAGTCTCTTGAAAATCTTTATTCCGAGGTAGAAAAAATTTTGAAAACGGAGGGTATCTGATGGAGGGTAAGAGGGTAAAGGTTAAATCCAAAGGCAAGATATTTGAGGGAGTTGTAATGCCCTCAAGATCTGCCACGCTTATACTCAAGCTCGATAGCGGATACAACATAGGGCTAAAAGATTACGAGGTTATCGAGGTTATTGATGAAAAAAGAGATGTTGCAAAGCTTGAAAAACCGAAAAAGAGGGCGGGATTAAAAGATGTGAGGATAATCTCCACCGGAGGTACGATTGCAAGTAAGGTTGACTACAGAACCGGTGCGGTGACGAGTCAGTTCTCTTCCGAGGAGATTCTAAGCGAGGTTCCAGAACTGAAGGATATCTGCAATGTTGACTCCACACTCCTATTCAACATCCTATCCGAGAACATGAAACCTGAATACTGGGTTAAACTTGCAAACGAGATCTATTCAAGTATAAAGAGGGGTTTTGAGGGAGTTATCGTAA
>Ga0209426_1000311_pt1 | contig 59439 bp, 63 predicted proteins | sample Deesub1362B_J571_FD_187697 | JGI IMG/M metagenome (GOLD analysis project Ga0209426, IMG submission 187697) | Deep oceanic, basalt-hosted subsurface ecosystem from Juan de Fuca Ridge flank, Pacific Ocean, CORK Borehole 1362B_J2.571 (SPAdes)... ... | reverse complement strand
TTTTAATAGGTTTAAGTTAACATATTATGAGGGAAAAGAAAGTGCCCGAATATACAAGTAGGGGTTACAGAGTTGTAGGAATCGATTTAGCTGGAACAGAGAGCAAAGAAACCGGATGGGCTTTACTTCAAGATTTTAAAGTTGAAATTTTAACTTTTCATTCAGATGATGAGATATTGAGAAAAACCTTGGAATCAAATCCCCTACTTGTAGCAATAGATGCACCGTTAACCATGCCAAAAGATGGAAAAATGCGATTGGCGGATAAGGAAATGAAAAGGCTTGGATATTCTGTTTTACCACCACTATTCCCCGGAATGAAAAATCTTACTCTAAGGGGAATCCGTTTAGCTTCAAAAATGCGAGAAAATGGTATACGAGTTATTGAGGTTCACCCTACTTCAAGTAGAAAGGCTTTAGGACTACCTGTTATGAAAGATGTGGAGCAGATTAGACGTGCTCTTATAAAACTCGGATTAAAAGGAGATATAGGAAAAGATAAGATAACTATACATGAACTTGATGCTGTAATAGCTGCTCTTACGGCTAAACTACATCTTGATGGAAAGACTATCAAAGTGGGTAACGAGAAGGAAGGCTACATAATAATACCTCGTCCAGTTAACATAGAAGGATGAATAAAATGGAAGAAAAAAAGGAAAAAATAGTTCAACGAATTGTTGAAGAAGGATATCAAATATCACCGGAAGCTCTAGAATATTTGTCTTCATTGGAAGATCAGCAACTTAACACTTACTTAGATAAAATTCTTGCTACTGCGAAGAAAAAAGAGGATCTACTAGTCATAACTCCTCAATTCGTAAAAGACATTTTTGAAGTTAAAAAAGAAACTAAAGTAAGTGCAGAAAATATTCCAGCTAAAATGGAAATTATAAGTTCTCCTTCAACCCAAATATCGTTGCAAATTACAAAGGATATTTTGGTGAATTATTTTCGAGACAAATATCAAAAATTAAAGAGAATTTTGGAACAGAGATATACTTACCAAACCATTGAAAATATTCTTCAAAGAGGGAAACCTGGCGAAAATGTAAAACTCATCGGAATGATTTTTGAAAAAAGTGAGAATAACGATTTAAAATTCGTAGTTGAAGATGAAACAGGAGTGATAAGTGTTAAAATTTCAAGAAAAAATCCTCAACTCTTTAATGAAGCAAGAAGGTACATGTCTGATCAAGTAATTTTCATAGAAGGATCCCTAGATGAAAATCGAACTATAGAAGCAAAAACACTGGCTTTACCCGATATAGTTCCAGCACATGAACCGAAGAAAGCTGAAATAGATATATATGCTGCATTTATATCGGATTTACATATAGGACATTCCGAGTTCCAAGAAAAAGGTTTTAAAAAATTTGTAAACTGGCTCAAAACTAAAGGAAAAGAAAAGATAAAATATCTACTAGTTGCTGGAGATCTAATTAACGATCCAAAAGAAGAAGAAAACTACGACACACTATACACCTATTTAAAGGAAATCTCGAAGAGCATAGAGATCATTATGATCCCTGGGGAAAATGATGCAACCTTACCAATGCTTCCCCAACCACCAATAACTAAAAACACAGAAAAACTCGTTGAAATGTCCAATGTAAAAATCTTAGGTAACCCTGCCTTAGTAAAAATTCATAATGCATCTATCTTAATGTTTCACGGGTTACACATGGAAAAGTTAGCTGAAGAAATTAGTGCAGAAAATCCTCTTGAATTAGCGAAATTTCTATTAAAATCACGGCATCTCTGTCCATGTTACGGGTCAATTCCCATAATACCTCATCCAGGAGACTTACTTGCAATAAGTACCGTACCCGATATACTTCACCTAGGTCACTTTCACCTTACACTTCATGGCGAATATCAGGGCGTACATATAATCTCCTCTGGAACATGGATAGCCAACAGAAAAGAAATATCTGAAACATCACAGTATTGTCAAGTTCCAATAATAAATTTAAGGACATTTGAGGTAAAAATTCTAAATTTTACTGAGTAGTTCGTGGTACATAACCAGATATTCCTTTAATACGTGGATCCTTCTCTAAAACATCGCCGATAAGATTTAAGGGGACCCCTATTTTAATCCGTTTAGTTCTACCATATCTTCCTCTACTAATAACTCTAGCATAAACAAGACCCAACATATCTAATTCATTTATTATATCACTGACTCTTCGTTGAGTAAGACTGTCCATTTTGAGATACCTACATAAATCTTGATACACAGCATAAACATCTCCAGTATTTATCTCAGATACTCTATGTTTTTCCAGTAGAAAGATGCTATAAAGAACAAGCTTTGATTGAATAGGTAAAGTTTCAAGAACTTCACTTACGGTATCCTTCTCTATTTCCCTCTGAGCTAATCTAACATGTTCCTCGGTCACCTTATTTGATCCTTCCCTTTCAGCGATTTCACCTGCAACACGAAGAAGATCTAACGCTCTTCTAGCATCTCCATGTTCTCTAGCAGCAAAAGCAGCACATAAATTTATTACACCGTACTCCAAAACCCCATCGTTAAATCCCATATTTGCTCTTTGAATGAGGATATCTTTAAGTTCATCAGCGGTATAAGGTGGAAAAACTACTTCTTCCTCGCTTAAACTACTAATAACCCTAGGATCTAGGTGATCTTTAAATTTTAAATCGTTAGAGATGCCAATAATACTTACTTTAGAATTCTCTAAGCTCGAATTGATTCTCGTTAAATCGTAAAGTACATCGTTCGCGCTCTCACGATTTTTTCTAACAAGTTGATCTATTTCGTCTAAAACAATAATCATAAGTTGACCTTTAGAATCTAGGCCCCTTCTAAACTTATCATAAACTGTGTCAGTTGGCAAACCTGTAATGGGAACACTAACACCAACATCGTTACATAAGTGAGCTAAAACACGATAGCTAGTATCAACGATGCGACAATTAACGTAAGAGGTAATAGGTACGGGGACTTCGAACTCTATACATTTTTCTTTTAAATGCTTTAAAACGTATTGAGCAACAACGGTTTTACCAGTGCCAGTTTTGCCGTAAAGAAAAATATTAGAAGGCGTTCCCCCTCTAAGAGCAGATGCAAGAATCATACCGACCTTTGCTATTTGTTTTTCCCTGTGAGGAAGCTCATCTGGCACATAGGTCGGTCTAAGAACATCTCTATTTTTAAATATCTTTGGTGCAGTCAGAAAACGCTTAAATATGCTGTCTAGTGGCTTTTCTTTTGACACTCCCAAACCCCCAACAATACTCCACACGAAATAAGGGTTATAACTTTATCGGAACAAAAATGTAAACCCTCACAAATACGTCTAAAGACGTTGCAAAACAGTTCTTTAGGAGAAAGGGACCAGGATCCTATTGTTAATTGAAAATATATGTTGCTCAGCGGCCTGTCACATCGTCATTAAACTCGGTAATATTAAACACATCATTGCAGCAAATTATAATGTTATGTTGCTTCTCTTTTAACTCTTTCACTTCACATCTTGTGATTTTGTTAACTACTTGACGTTTGGCGCTATGTGATTGTGAAATGCATAATCCAAGAAGTCTGTCAAAAATAAACATTATTCGTATTGTGCCACTATCATTTTGATAATTGGTGTATAATTATCGACCCCTTTGTTTCCAGTGGAAGATATCTACTGGTCCCCCTAGACTTAAAAAACCAAAAAAACAAAATGTGAATAAAGTGAAAAAAGAATAAAATGCAATCTTCCCTCAAAAAGTGATAAAATGCTGATAAAAAACTCAGATACTCAAGTAACTTCCAAGTGAACCTGAAGTATTAAAAATCTAAAAATAGATTCAATATTGTTATCATGGCGCCCACCTTCAAAGGTAATATACAAACCTTTAAACACATTCACCACACATTTACATGTGAAGTGTATATACACTTCACACTGTGAATAGTGAATACTGGTGAAAACAGTGGAAAGCAACGCAGAAGTGGAAATAAAGCTTAAAATACCAGGAAAAGGAGAAATAAAACTGATAGTCAGAGGAAAAGCCGCACTGGATAAGGAACAAATTCAAGGATACATTGATGCAATTCTCTCGAAAGCAAAACAAGAAAAGAGAGAGCTACGTTCAGATGAAGTTATATATCTAGACCTAAACTCATTATCAATAAAAGAAAAACTTTGGTGGATCATTAGAAACAACTTCAAATACGGATGGTTCAGGTCAACAGACATAAAAGAAGAATACCAAAGACAGTTTGGAGAACCAATAAACCCTAGTACAGTCTCAACATACCTAGCAAGGCTATACAACAGTGGATTACTCGACAGACGTGGAGAAAGATCAAAAAGAGAATACAGAGTAGTTGAAAAAGCTTTAGAAAAAGAAATTCCTTAATAAAATCTCTTACGAATTTTTCAAATAACCTATCTTTTGAATTAACCGTGTTTAGAAAAAGTTATAAATAAAGCATATTTCTACTTCTGAGAGGCGATACAAATGACCAAAGACACAACCAATATTAAAAAGGGAATTCAGGAAGAAGAATTAATTCAAATACTCAAAGAGAAGGGGCCCCTTACGAGAACTGAGTTAATGAAAATAACTGGAGTGCCCCGAACGACTCTCTACGACAAGCTTATCAAACTAGTTCTAAAGGGCAAGGTCCGAAAAGTTCCAGTGAAGGGTGACGGCAGAGGCAGGCCAAAAGTATACTATGAAGTAGTTTCTTAAATAAGACCATTATTAAGCCAGCGCCCTCTACAATAATTATAAATTATCATCAACAAAATCTCTACTTTTATTTCCAATACTAGTAATTTCCCTATATATCCTCTCAAGCAATGTGAGATCTTCCTTAGAAATAACAGAAGATAACATTTCATTTTTAACTTCTTTCTCATCAAAAATACCTAAGAAAAACCTGTACTCAACCTCAGGAAACTTTTCGAAAAACTTGATAACACGGGGAAGATCTTCAGGTCTAATAGCAAAAACACTTCTATCAAGTCTTAAACAAGGAATAACATCAGTTAAACCGTGAACATGATAAACAGCTTCCAAAAAGGATCCATCAACTCTTCGCTTAACATTCTTCACATCTGCTCCATATAATTTCCTATAAAAGACCGTTTTACGTCTAGCCCATCTCCGATAATCTTCCACATCCTCAGGCTTCTTACTAAAGTCAAAACAGAACACAACAAGAGGAACAACCATACACCCCACCTCTCAACATCACAACATAATCATACACACAATACCGCATTTGAGCATATTAATCTTCTTGTTACAAAGGAAACAAGAAACAAGTCATATGTAAAAATTCTATTGTTAACTTCGTAACAAGAAAGACCTCCTACCCCTTAACTTCATTTGGAAAGTGAAAAGAAGAAGAAAGAGATTTCTTGTTACTAACGTAACTAGATCCTCAACTCGAAATGATAACCTGGTCAAGTTATTTTTATAGGAAGATTAAATTATATGAAAATCCATCTTATATGGGAGATTACTAATTTTACATAAGTAAAGATAGTAACAATTACTAATTGTTTCCACAGGAAATGAAGGGGTATGTGGGTGATATTGTTTCCATTGTAACAAGAAGTTACTTCCCTACGGCAGTTGTTATTAGATCTATTTTTGTTATTATTCCGACTATTTTTCCTTTTTCCATAACTAGAACTGCTGGATATTTTTTTAGAATTAATTCTTGAATATCTTTTATGTTTGTTGATGGTGTGATTGTAGGGAAGCTTTCTTCCATAATTTCCTCTACTCTTAATTGGAATATTTTTTCCGGATCTTCTGTGAGTATTTTTTTAAGAACTGTTGATTCGGTTATACTTCCGATAGGAATATCATTGTCGTTTACGACGGGAAGTTGGGAGATTGCGTATTTTTCCATGAGTTCTATAGCTTTTTTCACTTTTTCTTTATGTTTGATGGTTATTACGGGACTATACATAACGTCTCTAGCTGTTTTTGCTGTTTTTGCTCTCATTTCAACAAGTTTTATTGCTTCAAGTATTCTTTTAAGTGTTGAAAGTCTAGGATCCACGGTTCCTTTCTCTATTCTAGCTATTAATGATTGACTTACCCCTGCGAGTTTAGCTAGTTCTGTTTGAGTAAGTCCGACCTTTTTCCTTAGTCTTTTGATGTCTTCGGGACTTGGTAGTAAGGCCAAGGGGTATCCTCCCTAACAAACCTATTACATACTATTATATTATGTCTTTTTGGAAATTAAGTTTACGTGTTCATAATATGTCATTTATCGTATATGTAATACCTATAAAGGGCTGTCTGTGAAATATCTTATCTCATTGTTTATCAGTATTTAGATATCTAGCGTAATTGTTAAATTTGCTATTCTTCTTATTTTTCTGCCACAATCTTCAAGTTATAAAATGTTCTTACGGTGAGGTAGATGAAGGTTAGAGCAGAAATTTATGTGTCTGGTATTGTTCAGGGAGTAGGTTTCCGTCCCTTTCGTTTATAGAATAGCAGTTAAAAGAGGTTTAAAAGGATACGTTTTCAACCAGGGAGATGGTAGTGTTAAGATCGTTGTTGAAGGGGAAAGAGAAACTATTAACGACTTTCTAGAGGCTCTAAAAAACGACAAACCTCCCATTTCGATATATACTAGCATGGATGTGAAATGGACAGATTATAAGGGAGAGTTTCAGGTTTTTGAAATTAAAAAGAGTAAGAGAAAAGTCAAAAAAACTAAGATATCGTATATTCCTCCAGATATAGCTATTTGTAAAGACTGTTTACATGAGCTCTTTGATCCAAATGATAGAAGATATCTATACCCTTTTATTGCATGTTCTCATTGTGGTCCACGTTTTACAATCATTTTTGATCTTCCTTATGACCGAGACAAAACCACAATGGTAGATTTCCCGCTTTGCCCTAAGTGTGCTCGGGAATATGAAGATCCCTTAGATAGGCGATTTCACGCTCAAGTTATTGCATGTCCTGTTTGTGGACCTAAAATGTTTTTATGCGATAAGAGTGGGGAGATTATTGATGATAAAGAGCCGTTAAAAACTGCTGGTAAACTTATTGATGAGGGATATATTCTTGCTATTAGAGGTATTGGTGGAACTCATGTTGCTGTTAAGACTACTGAGGATGATCCTGTACTTGAACTTCGTAAGAGAAGAAGAAGACCTTGGCAACCATTTGCCATAATGTCTCCAGATATAGATGTGGTTAGAGGATTTGCTGAGGTTTCAAAAGTAGAGGAGGAACTTCTAACTTCTTTTAGGCGGCCTATTGTTGCTTTGAAGAAATCTGAGGATTATTATCTTAGTGAGTGGATTTCTCCAAGACTCCATACTATAGGAGTTATGTTGCCTTATAGTGGTTTTCATTATATGCTTTTTAAGTATACTAAGGAACCTGCTGTTATTATGACTAGTGGAAATCTCCCTAGGGAACCTATGGCTATTACCAATGAAGATGCTTTGAAAAGGCTTAGAAACATTGTTGATTATTTCATTTTGCATAATAGACGTATTTATCAAAGATGTGATGATAGCGTTGTAAGGGTTGTTGATGGGCTGCCCAAATTCTTAAGAAGATCTCGTGGTTATGTTCCTGAACCCATAAACCTACCTTTTAGATCTAGTAATATTGTTTTAGGTACAGGACCCGAGCTAAGAGTTACTGGAGCTGTTCTTCTAGAAGATAAATGTTTTCTAACTCAACACATTGGCGACGTTGAGATTCTTGAGACTCTTGATTTTCTTAAAGAAAGCCTTCTCCACATGATGAAACTTACCAAGGTGAGTAAACCCGATGTTATAGCATGCGATCTACATCCACTATTTCTAACAACTAAGCTTGCAAAGGAGTTCGCTGAACAATGGAATGTTGATGTTATTAAAATTCAACATCATTTTGCACATATGGTTAAACTTCTCGTTGAACATAATATTCCTCTCGGCGAAAATGTGATATGCATTGTTGCTGACGGAGTGGGTTACGGTTTAGATGGCAAGCCCTGGGGTGGGGAGATTTTCATAGGATCCTACGATTGGTTTGAAAGAAGAGGACATTTAGAACCCCAACCAATGCCTGGTGGAGATTTGGCCGCAAAATATCCTGCAAGAATGGTTGCTGGCATTTTAAGTAAGGTACTGTCCACGGAGGAGTTGAAAGAGATTCTTCTTAACAAATGTATAAATGGATTTAAGAAGGGTGAATTAGAATTAAACATCGTTCTTTCTCAAATCTCCAAAAAAATCAACTTAACTGAGACTACTAGTGCTGGAAGAGTACTGGACGCGATATCTGCTCTTTTGGGTATATGTTTTGAGAGAACTTATGAAGGCGAACCTGCTATGAGATTAGAGTCTGTTGCGGCCCTTGGTGACCCTTTAAAGGCAAAAATTACCACTAATATTGAGCAAGTCGGCAACACCTACATAATCAACACCACTAATATTCTTCTCGATGTACTTGAAGAATCTAAAAGAATTAGAAAAGAACACGTAGCCGCAGCTGCTCAAGAAGCCTTAGCAAAAGGATTAGCCAACGCCGCAATTAACATTGCTATGGAGGAAGGAATAAAAGTAATCGGCTTTACAGGTGGAGTCGCATATAATGAAGCCATTACAAAAACCATTAGAAAAGAAGTCGAGAGACAAGGATTAAAATTTATTTCACATAGAATACTCCCTCCTGGAGATGGAGGGATTTCAGCAGGACAAACAACCGCTGTTGCCGCGGAATATAGATAGTCTTGTTACCTCAATAACAATATACTGTCCCTTACTTGTTTCCTTTGTAACAAGAAGATTAATATTCCTAACCATGGTGCGTGAAGGTCAAAAATAAATAAAAGATGGTTTTAAAGGTTATTTCTTCAGATATTCTTTTTCTACTTCGGCAATGGATTTTTCTATTATTTCTAATGCGGCGTCTATTAGATCTTCGGTTATTATTAGGGGTGGGGCTATTCTGATGGCTGAGATGCCTGCTGTTATCAGCGCTACACCTCTTTTCCAAGATCTAAACATGATTTCCTGAGCTTCTTTTTTCGCTGGCTCTTTTGTTTTTCTATCTCTCACGAGTTCCACGCCTATCATAAGTCCTTTTCCTCTAATGTCTCCTATGAGTTCGTATTTTTCCTGCATTTCTCTAAAACGTTCCATTATGTAGTTCCCTTGTGTTTCAGCGTTTTCTAGTAAGTTTTCTTCTTTAATGATATCAATTACTGCGAGGGCAGCTGCACATGAGACTGGATTGCCACCAAAAGTTGATGCGTGAGCACCACCTTCCCAGTCCATAACCTCAGCTTTTGCTACGGTTACACCCAATGGGAGCCCTGAAGCGATTCCCTTTGCAATACATATTATATCAGGTTCAACATTCCAGTGTTCTATTGCGAACCATCTTCCGGTTCTCCCCATGCCAGCTTGTACTTCATCGTCGACAAAAAGAATACCGTATTTATCTGCTAGTTTCTTTAACTTCTGGTGGTATTCTGGTGGGGGTACTATGTAGCCACCTTCACCCTGTATCGGTTCAATTATAATTGCTCCTACCTCTTCTGGTGGAATATATTTATGAAAGACCCATTCATCTATGAAGTCAATGCACCAGTAGTCACAGTCTGGATATTCTAGTTTAAAGGGACACCTGTAGCAATATGGGTATGGTACATGGGTTACCCCTGGTACTAGTGGGAAGAAATATCTTCTTTGTACGGGTTTACTAGATGTTAAACTCATAGCTCCATAGGTTCGTCCGTGAAATGCTCCTATAAAGGCTAGAATTCTTGGTCTTCTCGTGTGCCATCTAACCATTTTGATTGCAGCTTCTATGCTTTCAGCTCCGCTGTTACCGAAGTATGCTTTTTTCTCAAATGTTCCAGGTGTAATTTCTGAGATTTTTTCGGCTAAATCTATTACAACTTGGTAGTAGAAGTCTGTGTTGCTGTAATGTAGGAGTTCTTCAGATTGTTTTCTAATGGCTTCCAAAACTTTGGGGTGGCAGTGACCGACGTTCATGACAGCTAGCCCGCTGTTGAAATCTATGTACTCATTACCATCTACATCTTTTATTATACAGCCTTTTCCTTCCTTTGCTACGAGTGGGTACCAGCGAACATAAGAGGGTGATATATATCTTTCATCTTTAGCTAGTAACTCTTTTGCTTTTGGTCCTGGTGGTGTAACTACTATTTTAGGAACTTTTTTCTCAGTCATTTTCTCACCTTTTTAAGATTTAGAACAAAATATTTTTTGGGCTAGTTTCTTATCTAACTTTCGACTATAATGTGTAACCTAATACTAATGTTATTCATTAAGAATTATAACTTTTGGAAACATTTGAAACAGAATTAGTGTACTTACGTCATAGGAATTTACAGTAATCCTATAATTTTGTTAAGTATATACATGCAATAGTTGTATTAAAGTGAAGCCACTTTTAAAAACTATAAACTATGTATTTTAATTAACTTTGTAGTCTTTGAGTGGAGGTGTGTAGAGTGGATGTTAAGATTAAATTAGTTGATTTAGGGGATCCTAAGGAGGAGTATCAATTAGTAATTGGCCAGGGAAATTTTTCGGTATGGACTACAGACGACTTATATAAAACTATCTTGACATGTGCTCCAAATATTAAATGCGCGGTAGCTATGAATGAAGCTAAACCTAGATTGACACGTGTAACCGGAAACGATAAGGAGCTAGAAAAAATAGCTTCAGAAGCATGTCTAAAACTTGGCGGTGGGCACATTTTCGTAGTGGCTCTTAAAGGAGCATTTCCTATAAATGTACTAAATGCTATAAAAAATCATCCAGGAGTCTGCCGCGTGTTTGCAGCTACAGGAAATCCAGTACAGGCTATTGTTGCAGAAACTAGTCTTGGTACCGCTGTACTTGGTATTGTAGATGGAACTTCAGCCACAAAGATTGAAAATGAAGACGAAAAACTTGAAAGAAGAGAATTGGTTAAAAAACTGGGCTATGTTATTCAATAATCATTTTAATAAAAGAAAAGAGGAGGGAAATATTTACTTTTTCTTTGCTTTTGATAACACTATTTCTATAGCTGATACGTTAGCTGCATTTCCTTCAGATGTTTCAATAGTTTCTGTACCTATTTTTATGTCTTTAACCTCTAATCCCGTCATGAATCTGTTTCTTAGAATTTCTGCTACATCGACAGCTCTACTAATAGCTCTCCCTCTAGCCTTAAGAACTACCTCTTCTGCTCCGCTATTCAATTGCGTTACAGCGGCAAGCACATAGTTCATCACGGGTTTGTTTCCTATAAAAACTACGTTTTCTTCAGACACTTAGAACACCTCTCTCATTGTTCTCTGACTCCGGTCAGTTGACCGGTGACTTAAAAGGTTAAGTATATTATTACTTAAAAAATTTGTGATAACAATATATTATGTCAATTAGGGAAACAACGTGAGTATGTAACCCGTTACGGGCTTTTTGATGTTAATTTATATTTCACAACTACCTTCGATTATTTTAAAGTTCTACCAGCTTCTAAAGAGATGTTCGAGGGACTATATTCATGAAATATAAATAGTAAGGTTTTAAAGATAAATAGATATTGTGACAATTGCAAAAGCTATTTATACGCTTGGAAGTGAGGGAAATGCAGTCAAACACGAGTATTTTGAAAAAAATACCACCAACTCCACTATCAAAGCCAGCAAAAGGTGCTATGGGAAAAACAGGAACATGGAGAACTCTAAAACCGGTAATTGACTTAAACAAATGTACTAAATGTGGACTTTGCTGGTTATATTGTCCAGAAGCGACTATAACATTCACAAAGGAAGAAGGCCCAAAAATAGATTATGTTTACTGCAAAGGATGTGGCATTTGCGCCGAAGAATGTCCTGCAAAAGCCATAGAGATGGTTAGAGAATTTTAAACTAAAATGAGGTGAGCATGTGAGCAAAATAATTATTACAACCGGTAATTATTCCGCAGCTTACGCTGCAAAAGCAGCAAAAGTTGATGTGGTTGCAGCATACCCTATAACGCCTCAAACATCAATAATAGAAAAAATTTCTGAATTCATTGAGAGAGGGGAAATGAAAGCTGAATATATCAGGGTTGAAAGCGAACATAGCGCAATGGCGGCGTGTATAGGGGCGTCAGTGGCTGGAGCAAGGGCGTTCACAGCAACATCAGCTCACGGACTAACTTTAATGCATGAAATGCTTCATTGGGCATCTGCAACTAGAGCACCCATAGTCATGGCTGTAGTAAATAGAGCAATGGGTCCACCGTGGAACATATGGTCTGATCATGTAGATAGTCTTTCACAACGTGACACAGGGTGGATGCAGTTTTACGCGGAAAGCAACCAAGAAATATTTGATACAATTATACAAGCTTACAGAGTTGCCGAGGACCCCGAGGTAAAAATGCCAGCAATGATTTGTAGCGATGCTTTTATCCTAAGCCATACATCACAACCATTAGAAGTTTTAAGCGAAGAGGAGGTCGAAGACTTTCTACCACCCTATGAACCACCTTTTGACATCACAGATGTGGATCATCCAGTTACACATGGAAATATCGTATGGCCAGAACCTCGAGGAGACGCCTCCGTGGGCTACATGGAATTTCGTTATTTAATGCATCAAGCCCTCCTTAACGCCAAAAGAAAAATCAAAGAGGTTACAAAAGAATTTGAAAAGAAATTCGGTAGAAACCATGGAGACCTAATTGAAAAATATAAAGTTGACGATGCCGAGGTTGCAATAGTTTCCATGGGAGCACTAGCTGCCCAAGCTAAGTATGTCGTTGATTTAATGCGTGAGGAAGGATACCGCGTAGGCGCCATAAAGCTAAGAGTGTTTAGACCGTTCCCAGACGAGGAAATTAGAGAGGTCGCAAAGAGACTGAAAGCTTTAGTCGTTGCAGATAGAAACATCAGCTACGGATACAAAGGAATAAGCGCCACAGAAATAGAATCAGCCCTATACCAGCTTGAAAAAAGACCAATAATACTAAACTTCATAATGGGAATCGGAGGACGAGACGTTAAACCAGAAGACCAGAGAAAAATGATAGAAGCAGCATTCAACATTATAGAAACAGGTCAACTAGAAAAAGAAGCCGAATGGTATGGATTAGTGAGGTGATAAACGTGACAATACTAGGTCTACCTGAAGAAGAATATGTAATGTCGGGAAATGCAGCCTGTCCAGGATGTGGAGCAATACTATCATTAAGACATGTACTAAAAGCTCTAGGAAAGAAAACAGTACTAGTTATACCAGCATGCTGCACAGCAGTTATCCAAGGACTGTATCCAAGATCAGGCATAGGTGTACCAGTGTTAAATATGGCTTTTGAAGCAACCGGGGCTGCAGCTTCGGGCGTGGTAGCAGCACTAAAAGCTAGAGGAAAAAAGGATATCACAGTTGTAGGATGGGCTGGAGACGGAGGAACAGCAGATATAGGAATCCAAGCCCTTTCAGGAGCAGCAGAAAGAAAAACAGACTTCATATACATATGTTACGACAACGAAGCGTACATGAACACTGGGATCCAACGAAGCGGGGCAACGCCATATGGAGCAATAACAACAACCACCCCAATACTAGGTAAAAAAGAACATAAAAAAGACATGCCAATGATTATGGCAGCTCATCACATACCATACGTTGCAACAGCAACTCCGGGATACCCAAAGGATCTATATGAAAAAGTAAGAAGGGCTAAAGAGATGAAAGGAGAAGGCACACGATACATACATATACTATCACCCTGTCCACCTGGATGGCGATATGACTCAAAACTAACAATAAAGATGTCTAAACTTGCAGTAGAAACAGGTCTATGGATACTATATGAGATTGATCATGGAAAATTCAAACTATCAGGTCCAAGTAAAAGATTCCTAGATCCCAGCAAGAGAAAACCGGTTGAAGAATACTTAAAACTTCAAGGAAGATTCAGAGGATTGACAGACAAAGATATAGAAGAAATCCAAAGGTGGGTAGATGAAAACTGGAAAAACATAGCAAAAATGATAGAGACAGAGTAAAATAAACCTACATTAATCAAAACATTTTTTAATAATTAACCAAATCCAACTAAAAGTCTCTCTCACAGGACGGATCTTAGATTTTTGTCCCTCATATCTCACAGAAATAGGAACTTCAACTATATTAAATCCCTTTCTCTTGGCCTCTATAAGAATCTCCGTTTCCGCACCATACCTATTATCCTTAAATGTAACTTTCTCCAAAACTTTTCTTTTAAAAGCTCTAAAACCGCTTTGAGAATCCGTCACAGGAACGTTGAAAACTTTATTTAAAATCTTAGTAGTAATGAAATTACTTAATCGTCTCTGCAAAGGCATTCCTTTAACTTTTTCCAGAAAACGAGAGCCAATGACAAGATCTGCTTCTTCTCTAATTTTTTCAAGAAACTTAGGTATTTCAAGCGGGTTATGTTGCATATCTCCATCTAATGTCACAATAACATCGGCGCCATTCTCCATTGCATATTGAAAACCAGTCCTCAAAGCAGCACCCTTGCCTAAATTTTTCTCATGCTTAAGTACGACAGCTCCACATTCTTTAGCTTTATTGTAGGTGTTATCTATACTACCGTCATCTACAACCACTACGACATCAACAAATTGCTTGGCTCCTTTAACGACGTCGCAGATGTACTGCTCTTCGTTAAAAGCAGGAATGACGCAAACTACTTTCAAATGCTAGCCCACCTCAATATTTAACAAAATAAAGAAAAGTAACTAAACTTTTACAATAGTTTTTTCGAAGGCTAGCTCAGCTGCTTTGGCATTTAGCTCCGCTAGTTCACCTTTCCATTCCTCTAAAATAACTCTTTTGACCGATTCAAGTGACACTAATTTCGTAGCCTTGGAAAACGCTCCTAACATCGGTGTGTTGACTACAGCGAAACCTGCAACTTTTAGATTTAATTCCAATGCAATGCCGGTAGCATCAACGGTTGCGATTTTAAAAGACCCGTTTAAACCAAGTTCTTCTGGTTTCTTTGGAGTGTTTGCAATCAACCATCCATCAGCTTTTAATCCATCAGTGACATTTACTAGCTCTAAGATAACTGGGTCCAAAACAACAACGATATCAGGATTATAAACTTGGCTTCTTAACAAAATCTCTTTATCACTAATTCGTGTGAAAGCCATTAAGGGGGCTCCACGCCTCTGCAGAGGCAGTCCTTTCAGAGAAGAACTGCCTTTTCTGCGCCGAAAAATGGGAACGACTGCGCCATATAGCCATCTAAATATGCAGCTTTTGCCAAGAGTTCAGAAAAAATAACCACACCTTGTCCACCTCGACCATGACTTCGTATTTCTATTATTTTTCCTTTCTCCTTCATTCTTTTTCCCTCTTTAGACGTTTTTTCTCATTTAAGTTCTTGTTGATATGTTGTACTATACGTGTTTATTTATATTTATTGGGTTAAAAAAAATGGAAGTTGCGACGTTGGATCTTTATTCTATTGTTTCTAGATGTTTTTATTGATATTTGCTAGATTTTTATCTTATATTGGCTATTCAGAGATTTGAAGTTAGTCGATTTTTATCAATCACTTTGTTACGAGTTAAGTTCTTGAAACTTGCACTATATTTTGGAAATATAATAAAATATTTTCTTTTACAAAAAATATTTTTACAAATGTTAGATAGATTTAATAATTTATGTAGTTTTATGTCATCTTTTCCAACGTAGATGTAAATATCTATCTATGAAAAATTTATATTTCTTGTTCTTGTTTCCCTCCTTGCTAAATTCGGAGGGAAGCTCATGGTCGACATATCTTCCGTCGAAATAGGACATGAGGCTGAAACATTTAAACGTGAAGGCGTAGCGGTGTATGAAAGCATAAAATACTTTTTTGAGCCTAAATCTGTTGCAGTAATTGGAGCGTCCGCAACACCAGGCAAGCTTGGATATAATGTCCTACTTAATCTTGTTGAAGGAAGATTTCAAGGGAAAATCTATCCTGTTAATCCAAATTTAAATGAAATATTAGGATTAAAATGTTATAAGTCCATTTTAGACATTCCAGATGAAGTTGACCTTGCCGTACTTATTGTTCCAGCAAAAATCATTCCTAAGATCTTGATGGAATGCGTTAATAAAAATGTTAAAGCTGTTATTATTGAAGCCGGTGGATTTGCTGAAATAGGAGGAGAGGGAGCAGAACTTCAGAAAAAAATACGCGAAATCGTTAAAGAAAACAACATTAGAATTATTGGTCCAAACTGTGCAGGAGTAGTAAATACCCACAGAAATCTTATAACAACCTTCGCAAAAGTTAAGAATCTTAAAAAAGGAGGTATAAGTTTCATAACGCAAGCTGGCATTTTTGCAGCCGGCATGCTAGAGATATACGGTCCTAGATGGGGGATTAGCAAAGTTGTTACAATCGGAAATAAAGTTGATGTAGATGAAGCAGATACAATAGAATATCTTGCAGATGATCCCGATACTAAAGTTATAGGAATGTACCTTGAAGGCGTGAGTAACGGCAGAAAGTTTTTAAGAACACTTAAAAAAGCCGCCTTGAAGAAACCTATTGTGATATTAAAAGGCGGAAGAACCGAAGAAGGGAAGAGAGCAGTCACTTCTCATACTGCAAGTCTAGCTGGAAACGTGGAAATCTATGATGCTGCTTTCAAACAAAGTGGGGCCATAAGAGCTGAGAGCTTGGAGCAATTATTTGATTTCGTCAGATTTTTTGCTTTACAACCCTTAATGAAAGATAAAGGTCTCGCCGTTGTAACTTATGCCGGATCCATGGGAGTTTTATCCGTGGATAGAGCGGTTTTACTTGGATTAGAGATAGCTAAACTTCCAAATATGACCTTAAAAAAACTTAAAGGAATCGCTTTTCCATGGACAAGTAACTTTAATCCACTCGATTTAAGCTTTCTAGTTACAACAGAACAGTATGTTGAAAGTGCCAGAATGCTGATGAGAACTGAAACGGTTAATGGTATTTCCTTAATAGTGCCAGCTCTTAAAGTCATTGAAGTAGGTAAGGCGGTAGCTGAAATATTAGAGGATGTAAAAACACCTAAACCGTTGGTTTTCTGTGTCCCCTTAGGCGAATACGTGATGGAAGATGTTCAAAAAGTTGAAGAATTAGGAATACCATGTTATCCAACACCTGAAAGAGCCATTGACGTTTTATATGCTTCTTACAAGTATTATCTATATCTTAAGAAGTACAATAAATTAACTTCAAATATCTCGCCCCTAGATAAAGAACATGGCGAGTAGCATGGAAGCTATAAGTGTTGGAATAAACACAGCAAGCGCGCTATTCTTCGCTATTGTATATCCAGTTGAGACAGCCGATGTTAATACTGATACCTGATTTTCCCCTATGACTTTTAGTTTTTGTATCTTTATTATCTTTGTTCCTATTTTTACTGCTTCCAGGTTTTCCTCTGCCTGCTTTACTAGATTGACTACATACGAAATTATTTTTTCATGGTCTGTTTCTTTTCCCAGCGGAATATATCCCCCTTTACTTGGGGATACGGCATTCACTTCATGAGTATCGGTGGTCATAACCTCTACTTCTCTTATTTTGTAATTCTTCTTTAAACGATCAATAATTTCTTCTCTAAGACCAATATCTAAATTATTGCTATCAAAGATAACGTAAGCATACCTATCGTCTTTGATCTCCATAAGTAAAATAGATACACCATCACTCCCCAATCCTTCCTCTAACGAAATGTCTATATCTCTACCTTTTGCGACTCCTATCTTTAATGGACTCACATTTACACGCAGCATTTGTTTTATACTTTCTTGAGCTGTTGAAATAATTTTTTCAGCAAGTTCAGAACCAATTAATACATCTTCGAAGGTTTCACCTATACAGTTATGAGCATCAACAAAAAAGGCTTTTTTGATTCCTTCTTTTTCGGCAATCTCACAGGCTAAAAGTCCCACACCAAGAGTTACATCGTCCATTGGTAGAGGTGAGCGAGTTGCAATGATTAAAGCGAGATCACCAAAAGTTTGAGTCTTTACAGTTACATCTTCTTTCTTGACGCATACTAATGGAGTTGCTCCATCCACATAGTTAATATCGCTTAAATTCTTTATAATTTCATCTAACACGTATTGAAGCTGTGTCTTTGATGTTAAATTAAGGGAGTGATCACATGGCCCATGGAGAACAAGCACTTCTGCGCCCATTCTTTGTTTTAGTTCTCTAGCCAAGAAGTAGGGTAAAATGCTACTACCAATCGTTTTAAATGGTCCAGGGTGAATTGCTGGAACCAGTAAAATAGCTTTTATTTGGTTTTTCAAGTTTTTAAAAGAAATAATTGCTACAGGCAAATTTCTTTCCTCACCAATCTTAGTTAAAAGTGTTTCCATAGTTTTTCCTTCTTGTTCGGTCCATTCGGCAATAAAGGCTCTAAGAAATTCTAGACCGCCAATACCCAGAGACGATTTTACACTATTATTTACGGTTCTAAGATACATGATCGTTGAGAATAGGAAAATAATCAAAATTATGAATAGAGGAATAACATAGGGTCTAATTATCGGAATCGGAGAACTAGAAGGGAAAAAGAAAATTAACAACTCTTCTCTTAAAAACAAGAGAAGCAATGGCTGAATAAGAGAAACAATAACAGATTCCATAAAAGATAGCTGTGAAATGGAGTAACATGCTATTATTCTAAAAGAGAAAGCTATAGCTACACCAATTAAAAGAGAAATTATAGCAACACGATAATTACCAATCGTTACTAAAATTGGCAAACCATAGACAGCATATAAAAGAATTACAGAAAAAAGATTTAATGCGATAAGTCTCCTAAAATTTAGAATACGAGTTTTTCTTTTAACTATAGGCAAGCTAATGAACGCTGAAATAACTAATGAGCCCCACACTACTGCAATACCTTCATACAAAATAAATAAAAGTACTATTAACTCAGAGGTTTTAAAGTAAAATGAAACATTAGGTAAAAAAGCAACAAAAATACTCACAGCTAAGCTAACAATTAAAAGCCTTCCCATACTTGGTATGGCGAAAAGTTTGCCATAAATCTTTACAATTTCTTCAACCTTACTCAAACTTGTATCCTCCAAGCTTCACAATGAAGTTAGAGTTGTAATAGGTAAATGGTGTAAAGTAAAATGACAGAAAATACACTTAAAGTTAATGTTTCTAAATGCCCGATCTGCAGTAGAAAAACACTAATAGAAAGGATAACAACAACTACAGTTCCTCACTTCGGAGAAGTCTTATTATTGACCCTTCAATGTAAATCCTGCGGATTTAAACATAGTGATGTAATTTGCACATCAGAAAGGGGCCCCTCACGATATTCCCTAAAAGTAGAAACACCTCAAGACTTATACGCAAAGGTAATTAAGTCTTCAACAGCCACTATAAGAGTTCCTGAACTAGGAGTCAAAGTAGAACCCGGACCGGCATCCACTCCCTTCATAACGAATATCGAAGGCGTACTAGAAAGAATAAAGAACGTCGTCGAAATGGCTAAAAGATGGTCAACAGAAAAGATCAAACAAAAGAAATGTGACAAAATCCTGAACACAATAGAAAACGTAAAAATTGGAAAAGAAAGGGTCACAGTAATAATTGAAGATCCATTCGGAAACAGTGCAATAGTACATTCACGGAAAGATAAAGTTCTAAAAGAAAAACTTACCGAGGATGAAATAAAAAAATTGAAAACCGGCTTAATAATAATACCAGTTAAATCATTCAAGCGAGAAAATAACGAGACTTATGGAAACGGTATTAATCCATAAGACCTTAACCAAGCTAGTCCCACAAGAATAACTAAGAAGAACGAAAGGATAATAACTGCAAGTGGACCTACTTTTATACCTCTAGTTTCATCTTGAAAGAACCTGATCAAACCAGCACCAGTTACAGGCATAGGGCCTTCTTTCTTTCTCTTCTTAGATTTGCGAGACATTAAATTACACCTCAAATACTTAAATTGTCAAAATTATTAAATTAATTCAAAATATTAATCTTTCTTTTAACACAACAAGCAGGGTTCTTTGTACACGCATAAACTAAGATTGTAACATAAAGAGAGAAAGAAACTATACCAGAATCATCTTAAGTTTTGTAAATCGACCTAACCACAAAACCAATCACCTAATAATATCCACAAAAAGGCCTACAAATTGCTTCATTACTTAAATTTATAATTGAACAAATACGTAGAGAGAAAGAGGCATATACAAATGAGTTTCCCTTTAAAAATAGCAAAGGATAGCTTATATAAACCACGGGACCAAGAATTTAACTACCGCTAAAACAAACATATTGATAAGTTCAAGAAATAATTTTAACATAATTATACCAGGAGGGAAAGAAATGGAAGAACAAGAAGCAAAGAAATACTACGATAAAATATTTGAACTATTAAAAGAACATCATCAGTGGTTCCGAAGCACAATTCCACTAATAGCTTCCGAAAACCCAGCATAGAAGGCTGGGTCGGAAAAACATTCCAAGTCCAGCAGTTCGAGAATGTTTATGCAGCGATTTCGGAAACAGATACGCCGAAAGTCCCAGTTAAACTGGGACCGGTAAGGTTGGCCCGGCGAACGCGTTTATGCTGGATGTATCTATATAGATCAAGTAGAAGAAATAGCTATTGAGTTAGCTAAAAAATTATTTAAAGCAGAATTTGCTGATGTCCGCGCCATAAGCGGAGTGATTGCAAATTTAATAGTATATTCAGCTTTTACCGAACCTGGAGATCATATAATGAGTATTTCAATTCCCTCGGGCGGCCACATAAGCTATGCAAAGAAAAAACTCTGGGGCACGGCGGGGAAAGTCAGGGGCTTAAAAGTACACTATTTTGCCTTTGACGAGAAAGAAATGAACATCGATGTAGATGGAACAGCAAAACGAGTTAAAAAACTCGCAAAGGAAGGAAAACATATAAAATTATTCATAATGGGAGCCAGCGTATTTCTATTTCCAGAACCAGTAAAAGAAATTAGAGAAATTGCAGATGAAATCGGTGCATATATACACTTCGATGGAGCACACGTTGCAGGACTTATTGCCGGTGGAAAATTCCAAGACCCCTTAAGAGAAGGGGCGGACGTTTTCACGATAAGTACACACAAAACATTGCCAGGACCACAAGGAGGAACGGTCCTCTCGCATAGCAAATATGCTGAGGAACTCAAAAAAGCAGCTTTCCCGTCTACCATGAGCAATCATCATTTGCACCTAGTTGCTGGGAATAGCAGCAGATAATTCTGCTGCTACCAAAAGCTGTAGCCTTTGCAGAGATGCTTGCTTTTGGTAGCGAGTATGCCGGTCAAATCATTAAAAACGCTAAAGCCTTAGGCCAAGCCTTGTACGAAAGAGGGTTTAAGGTTCTCGCTGAACATAAAGGATTTACGGAATCACATACGATTCTCGTAGACATTAGTGAAACACCGCTGAAGGACGGTATGACAGTTGAGAAAAAATTAGAGGAAGCCAACATTATAATTAATCGGAATTTGCTTCCATGGGACAAAAGAGTTGGAAGAGATTATAAACGACCTGGAGGTATTCGTCTAGGAGTTAGTGAAGTTACTAGATTAGGAATGAAAGAATCCGACATGGAGGAAATAGCAGAATTTATTAAAAGAATCGTATTTAATGAAGAGAATCCCAAAGATGTTGCTAAAGATGTTGTCGAATTTAGAAAAGCCTTCCAAAAAGTTCACTACTGTTTCGATAGTCTAACCGATGCCTACGAGTACATTAATATTCGAGAATACTGTAGTCTTAAAAAATAACACTTTATATTTTTTAACAGTAAAACTTAGCAGTTGCCAATAATTCATAAAGACTCACTGAACAATAAATTTGGAGTAAATGTTTGGAGGCAGCCTATTGCACATTAAAGAATTCCAAAAATTAATGAAAGAATTATATTTTCGTAGAGATTCTAAGCGTGGCCCGTTCAAGACCTTTGCCTGGCTTGTACAAGAAATCGGAGAACTTAGTAGAGCTCTATTAGATGGTGATAAAAAAAGCGTAAAAGAGGAAATCGGAGACGTTTTTGCCTGGCTTGCTAGTCTATGTAATGTTCTAGGCATAGATTTAGAAGAATCCGCCACGGAAAAATATCACGGAGTCTGTCCAAAGTGTGGAGAAAAACCCTGCTGTTGTCCAGTCGAATAATACTCTACGATTTTGGCGCCGTTTAGTTTCTATACTATCTCGACTGAAATGCTAAAGAAACCATCGACATAACAATATGTTTGTCAAGAGTTAAATTTTATAAGTGTTGTTTCATTTATTTTTGTAGAGTTTTAATGAAGGGTTGCATACACCACATTTGTTATTCTCAAAGTTGTTTCAGGAGGCAAAATTATGAAAGTCAGCAATGTCATGACCAGAAACGTAGTATATGCCGAAGTTCCAGGAAACAGAGAGCATATACTAGAGTTAATGAATAAACACCAAGTTATGGGACTACCCGTAGTGAAAAAGGGAACTAAAGAGCTAGTCGGGATAGTCACCCGTACCGATTTGATGTTAAAACCAGATGAAGAACAAATCGCCATGCTTATGACTCGAGATCCCATAGTAACCACACCAGACACGGATATTAAGGAGGTTGCAAGGATTTTACTCGAAAAAAATATTCGTAGATTACCTGTTGTTGAAAATGGAGAACTTGTTGGTATCATAACAGTTGCAGATATTGTTTGGAAAGCAATTTCTCGCATGAACATTGATAAGCCTATTAAACCCTATGTGCAAAGAAAAATTACTGCTGTTTGGGAGGGAACTCCCCTACCCGTTGCTTATATAGTTATGCGACTTGCCGATGTACAAGCACTACCTGTCCTTGGTGCTAACGGACAACTCGTTGGAATCATTACAGATACCGATTTCATCTCTCTTAGCGAAGTAGTTGATGAAAGTAAAGTTTCTGAAATGTCAGCTGCCAGCGAAGGAACAAAATGGTCATGGGATGCATCTACCTATATCTACATAGCTAAAAAGAAGCTAAAACTACCTGAGAAACCTGTTAGCCAAGTTATGGTGAGCAACGTTATCAGCGTAGCCGAACAAGTATCTGTAAGTGAGTGCGCCAAAATGATGAGAAAATACGATATTGACCAGTTTCCTGTAGTAAATGCTAAAGGAGACCTAGTTGGAATGATAACAGATGCTAATCTGCTTAAAGCATTGTTGGAGATTTAATTTCCAAATATTTATCAATTAATCGTTGCCCGATTCCTGTTAACAACCATTTGTACGGTCTTTTTCCTTTTCTTGTTACAATTTTTTCCTTTTCTAACATTCTAAGATGATGCAACACAATATTATAACCAAGACCAGTTTCATTACTTATCTCTTTAATGGTTTTTCCTGTCTGTTCTGCCTGTCTAAGTCTTTCTAGTATGATGGTTCGCATAATTAATCCACGTTTCATGTTCCTAATTTTAGATAATCGAGCAAGCGGATCTATGTAACCTTTCTTTTCCAACATCAAGTATACCCCCCACTTCATATACCCTTAGAAAACATTCAGGTACACTGGTCCTGACATTTTAACAAATGATATGTTGGTTTTCCTAATCTTTAACTCCAACTTAGAACATAAATGCCTATCGAAACTATTTTAAACTCATGACAAAGATAAAATAGACAACATTACAAACCATAAATTACCAAGCAAAACTGATATAAAAAGTGTTTAAATCCCATGAGAAACTGAAGCTGATCGCACATCGGAACACATACATCCGAATTTATAATAGAGATAAATGTTACACATGAAAATGAGTAATAAGTCTAAATCCTGAAAATATACGTCTTCCTTTATCGTGGTGATAGTAAATGAGAAAAAAGAAGAGTATTACGTTCATTGTAATGCTTCTGATAATGTTATTTGCATCTGTTCCGAAAAGTGTGGCGATACTTGAGGAACAAGTTGTAGTTCTCTTCGATGAGGCTCATGCTCAAAATCTAACATATACTCTCGGGAATTTTACTAAGGCTATCGATGCTCTTAATGAAACTGTACTGGAATATAGACCAGGACGATACGCAAAATACATTGTACGACTCTTACCATCCAACTCTACATTTAATTCCTCAACACTCGAGGGCATTGATATACTAATCATAGGAAACCCAGGCCGAAATGCATCTTTCAACGAAAACGAACTTGATACAATAAAAACTTTCGTCGAAAATGGCGGTGGATTATTTTTAATGTGTGACCCTCAACTTAATGAAACTGTATATGGTGAAAATGGAAACCCTACAGAATTAAATAAAATATTAACGAAATTAAACATATCTTCAGTTTTATTTTCACACAATAATTCCTTTGGTGACGCCATTTTCGACGAAAATCATAGCGTGATTCGCCGACCCTATTTTGTATATGTAAACAGCACTGAATTTAACAACGAAACAAGAATATCTGATAATATACAAAGGGTTTTGGTTTTTTCTTCTAGTTTGATCGTTAAAGATAATAAATACATTGTTGCAACGGGAGATAACGAGTCCTATGCAATGACACCAAATGGTAATTTTACATATCAAACGGGAACAAAGCCCCCCTGGCTAGTTGCATACGAGAATAATGGATTTAGAATCGTTCTATGCGGATCTACAATAATGTTTAGTGATTTAAATGTAAAAAGACTTGATATTCCATGGATAGATGCAGAAAACAACAAGATACTATGGTATAACATCATTAAATGGCTAACTCCAACCCCTAATCCGGTCGATGTTTCAAACTACTTTCTATTAGCAGGAGGCATAATCTTACTTCTTGGAGTCGCTTCCTTTCTTACTTACAAATTATTAAAAGCAAGAAAATAGGGTAATAAGCGCTTACAATGTGAAACTTTTAATGCTACCGACTCGTGAAAACACATCCTTATTTTTTCGTCACTTGCCGAATAAATATATCGAATTTCATAGTAATATTTTTATGTGAGACGTGAAGCGAAAATATATTCAAACAAGCATTATACAAGCCTATTATTTGTCGATAAAATATTTGGCTACTTCGTGCAAAATGCAATTTATTGCAGTAAACCTTGGTGGTGAAACAATTTGCTTAATTTGTTCCAATTAATATCAGGAATTATCATAGTAGGCCTACTTGGCTTACTTTCCATAAAAAAGAAAGCAGTTGACAAGACCGGTTTTATTGCGGGTTTCGTCGTTGGCTTATCTATTTGGGTACTTGGTGGTTGGCAATGGTTTCTAATAGTCTTGGTATTTCATTTAATAGCCGCTCAATTTACAAAGTATAAATACGAAATTAAAAGAAGAAGGGGAGCAGCGGAAGAAAAAGGAGGAGCACGTGCATGGTACAATGTGTTTGCCAATGGAGGCATAGCTATGCTTCTAGCTATTCTTGAAGGTTATGGAAAATTCGGCGGAGATATATTTTTCGCTGGCTTTCTCGGCGCGATAAGTACGGCCACTGCTGATACATTGGCAACAGAAATCGGGCTTCTTTATCCAGGAAAACCCAGATTAATAGTTAATCTTAAGAAAAAGGTTGAACCTGGAACCTCTGGAGGAATTACTCCTTTAGGAGAATTTGCAACCTTTTTCGGCGCTTTTATAATTGGTACTGTGGCATTAATTCTTCAAGTCACCGGTTTTCTCAATGTGAATTGGGGGCTAAAAATACTGATTTTACCAGTTATTGCCGGATTTCTTGGCTGTACATTTGACAGTATCCTAGGAGCAACTGTTCAAGTATTATATCGTTGCCAAGTGTGCGGAAAAATAACTGAAAAAAGAATTCACTGCGGACAAAAAACAAAACATCTAAGAGGATACGAACTCATAGAAAATAATACTGTTAACTTTATATCAACCGCTCTAGGAGCACTAATAGCTATGCTTCTATATCTAAACATTTAATGGGATAACAAACCTAAGAGTCTAGTACAATCTCAAACCTTTTTCTTTTATGTAAATTAAAAAGTTAAAACACAAGTTATTCGTTTTCTATCGTAGCATAGTACTTGTCTATGAATTCTCCATAAACATCCACAGGCTCAGATAGAGGCGTTATTCTAATAGTATCTGTTAAACCACAACTACCGCATTGAATAGTAGCTATACCCTCTTCTTTTTTCATCTCTATTCTAATAGCTTGAGCTCCGCAGCTAGGACATTCAAATATACTCGGAAGTCTTCTAATCACTCTCCTAATGACTTTCTTTCTTCTTCTCCTTCTACCCATGATTTTCACCGTTCCGTTAGTTCTAGGTAATTCTCAAATATTTCAAATTTAAACTTACCACCCAAAATGACGTAGAACATATGAGGTGTAAAAATGAAGAATATTCTTATAATTCGAAACAGAGACATAAAAAGAGTTCTTATAGGCATACCAAAAGGACATAAACATTATCGATGTGTAATCGAGCTTAAAGCTGGTCAAACTCTAGTTTTACAAGAAGCAAGCATTGCAAACATAGTTAGAGCATATGTTATAGTAAAAACTCACCCTCAAAAACGAGCTATAGAGCTTCAATGTAAAGAATTAAAGAACAAAAAGCCAGGATTTGCGGAGTATCAACTACTGGAAACGGAGAGAACCGAGGAAGAAATACAAGAAGAGTTAGGTAAGATAATAAGTTAGCATATATATGAAAAACTACATTAAAGGGCTTTCTTTATTTTCTCTAATAGTTTTTCTGCTTCTTTCACGGGATCGACGTTTTCGACTTCGAGCACATTTAGTTCTAATCGATTTGAGACATCGTTATAGACGATATTTCCCCGAAAAATGAATTCTCTACCTAGGATATCGTTAATTTTTGATAAAAGTTCTTCGTGAGTAACTTGGCTTAAATCATCTTCTAGATTAAGAAGTTTGGCAGCAACATTGTTCCAACATTTAGCAATAATAGTATCTGAACCGTCGTCGATAATGCAAGTTAATGTAAGCCTGGGTATGGGAGAAGTTATTTCTTTACCACACCTGTGGCATATCCAAACATTTTCCTTTAACTCCACTTTTCTTAAACAGTCAGGACAAGCATCATACATCAAAGGTTTATCAAAAAAATATGTCACGGAAGCTTTAACCTCTATTCTTTCATTTTCTCTTACATTTTGAAGCTTTACCCTACGGAAGTCAGCTAAATGTGGTTTTTTCTCCACCTGTTCGGCTATGCTGGGAAACTTTCCCTTTATCACGTTTATAGTTGAAAGTTTACCTATATGTACCTCTAAATTCCCTGATAATCCTCTTTTTACGTATCCGTGAAATATTTGAAGAGCGTCTCCTTCCGAAATACTACTAAGTTGCTCAGCTGCATCATTCCACGCTACAACTCTTATAGTGTTTCCATTTTCATCAGAAAGTACAAATGTTAAACGTTTTCCTATACTTCCATCCTCACGAACAAATTCCCTTAAAGATTCAATCCTAGCAACAATACCTTCGACATTCACATCAGAACTTTCCGTTAAATTGGTGATGGACATAAATTTATCTTCAGTTATATGACTAAGTGAAGATAATTCTTCACTAACTTCTTCTGGTTGGAGAACCCTAATTCCACTCTCAGAGTCTACGTGAATCTCTATATTTTCTGTTCTGCCAAGTTTAGTATAAACACCACTTAATTCAATGACATCCCCTTCTTTTAAATTCGTAGCTTCTTCTGCTTTTTCATTCCAAAAAACAACTCTAATTTCACCGGTTTCATCGCCGAGAATTAAACTTAGAATTTTTCCAGGTCTATCTTTCCATTCAAAACTCGTTAAGGGGCCGATCCTCTTTACAACACCACATACAACTATATTGTACATGTTTGCATCTAATTCTCTTATCTTTAACCTTCTTTTCGGTATTTTCGGTATCTTTTCCAAATCTACATCTTCGGGATTTACAATAATGTTCCCTTTGCTTCCCACATGTACCTCTGTGTTTTTATCTCGTCCCTCACGGACATCTGCGCCAATTACACGTAGTACACAGTCTCTTTTTATTACTCCTTCTTTTATTAATTTTATATGATTAGTATCCCATAAAACAACACGTATTTCCCCAGTTCCATCGTAGAGAATTAATGATACAACTTCATTCTTTTTATTATTCACTGTGAATTCTCTTACTGGAAAAATATGTGAAACCCTTCCAATAAGAGTAACATTACGCATACCGGGCTTCAATTTACTTATATTTATTTTTTCTTCCGATATAAACTTATTAAAGAAATTTAAACCTAATTCTTTCGCAACAAGCATAGCAGCACTCTTATCTGTAATTAATCCTCCCAACTCAGCTTTCTTCTTCTCAATTAACTCCAATAATTTCCATCTAGATATTTTCTTCTCAAACATAATCTTCTCAATTATTTCTTCAAAGCTCAAATCAACCATGCACCCACTCTCACAGAAAAACGTTGTAAAACAATTTAGTTATCTTCCTTTTGACATAATTACAGTCATATGAGAGATATACGAAATTCAATATATAAATTTCCAAAAATTCGGAACTATAAAATTCTATACTTTTTGAAGTTTATGAACCTTAAATAATGGTAATTTTTACTGCTGCAAGATGAGGTTTAGTTATAAGTATGGGGTCTTCCTAAAATATTTGATTAAATCAGACCTTCCTTTTCTCTTTAACCTATTAAATATATTTCTCCACAAATCTTCAAATCCTTCTCCCGTCTTAGCTGATATTGGAACAATAATATCTCTCCATTGCTTCCAGGGCCATGAGAACCCAAGTTTTTCACATATTTGATCTAGTATAAATGACCGCTTATTTACTGAAATTTTATCGATTTTATTTACAGCTACTATTGGATCTAACTCTAACTCCGATAAGAAGTTAAAAAACTCGATGTCAATAGGATTTTCTCCCCTCCTTTCCCACCTTTGCACAATTTCCAAAAACATCTTAGCATCTAAAACTTCTACTGCGAAAAGAATTTCATTCTTATTTTCTTCTATATACCAAATAATGAAATCCTTTATTTTCTCCTGTATACTCTTTGTTTTTCCTTCCATAAAACCGGAACCAGGCATATCTACAATGTCTAATCTTTCAAATTTTACTTTAAATGGCAAAACAGTTGTTCCAGGACGTTTTCCTATTCTGATTTTTACACCTGTTAGTAGTTTGATTAAACTACTTTTACCAACATTACTGCGCCCCACAAATATGATTTTTTCCTTTTGTAACTGATTTTTAGAAATCCGGGTTTCGAATTTTACTTTTTTCAACCATTTTTCCATCAATTCCACCAAAATTATAACATATAGTTCTAAAATCACATTTTTAGTCCCAGAAAGCTCGCGTTCGTATATATTCTCTCTCGGCATTCAAAATTTCAATATAAAAATCGTTTTCATCACTATACCTCCTACTTAAGATTTTTGCTGCTGTCTCAGGTCCTACACCCCTAGCTGCTAAAACCATTACGGCTTGTTTACCATTTGCAACAAGCAAATTAGCCGTTTTCCAAAGTTTATCAATTAACTTCCTTTCTTCATCCGTCAATTTTTGACCAAGCTTATACTTCCTTAATATTTTTGTAGTATTCATCTGTTTAGGATAAGTAACACCAATTAATACAGACCCGCACCTTGGGCATTTAATTAAGTCTGGTAAAGTTTTAACGGTTCTTATAGATTCCCAAGATGCACAATTCATGCAAACAAGCCTTATTTTTTCATTGCAAAGCCTTTCTTTAATGAGCTTTGCCATTTCAACCTTAGGCTTACCCACAAGAACATAATCGGAAGGATAAAACCTAGCCAGCGCGTTAAGAGCAATTGGAGAAGGTTCAACCAGCGACTTAACCACAAGGGTGATTTCTTTCCTTCTTATTTTATTCAACATTTCCTTGGTGAGAGCAACATTGAGATCCACGGCCAAAGCTTCTCGAATAGCTTCCTCGAAGATTAAAGTATCCCTGTAAACATCCATAAGTCTCCATGCTAAATGGGAACTAAAATCTACGTCTCTACTTACAACGCCAAATCTTCTAGCGACGTGAAATATTCTCCATGCCAATAAACTGGAATTACGTAAAATTATTTTAAGTAAATCTTCTAAATGTTCAGTAGTTAATTCTTTCTGCAAAATATCTAAGACGTCTTTAGAGCGTATTCTTACCGGCGCTCTGAGTATTATTCTATAAGCGTCAACATTTAAACTAATATCAGCTCCCCACCTAGCGCTTAAAAGGGCAGCAAGCACTCTACCCAATGTTTCGTTAATTAAGTTTCCAAAACACGTATGAAGAACTAAGACATCATCTAAGATTTCAATCAATATTAACCTATCTGTGGGAATAGGTATTCCTCGATCAAGTTGTTTTTTAATAGTTTCCACTACCTTCTGAGCTGCCTCGACAGTTAAAGGCAATCTATCTAAAAGAATCTTTAATGAATCTCTACTTTTTTCTAATGCTTTTCCGATTTTTCCCCTCATTTTACCAACTTCAGAAGCTACCTGATATAATACAGGTATTTGTTCACCTTCCCAACTTGGAATTACACCTTTAGGATCCTCTACACCGGATACAAAAACTTTTCCTTCATTTATTTGCAAAATTTTCCAAGCAGATCCCTTCATTATGAAAGTAGTGTTAATATCTCCATGTTTAATTACAAACTTTTCATCTAAAGTGCCAATCCTTTTATTAGTTGCCGAATCAATAACTTCGAACTTCTTTACATCTGGTATTGTTGAAATGGATTCATAATAGTATTTTCTTGTTTTCCAACTTCTTCTGACAATGTTATTACCTGTTAACTTTATAATATCCAAATAGTCCATTAATCTTAGTAATTCCATTAATTTGTCTCTATTTAAATTTCTATATGGGTATGCTTTCCTAACAACATCAAATATCTTATCTACAGTTAAATTTCCTTCATCAAGAACCAACCCAGCGATTTGATGACATAAAACATCAAAAGCCAGTTCATGAATAACTATTAGTTCTAATTCCTCTCTTACAGCTTTAAAAGCAATCACAGCAGATTCCAAAATATCATCCATATCATCCAGAGCTATAATAACACCTCTTGAAGTTTTCCCAATCTTATGCCCACTTCTTCCAACTCTTTGAACCAAACGAGTAACTTGTCTGGGAGACATATATTGGACAACTAAATCAACGGTTCCTACATCAATCCCTAACTCCATAGATGATGTACAAATAAGACCTTTCAACTCACCGTCTTTAAATAACCTTTCAACTTCTATACGAACATCTCTACTCAATGAACCATGATGCACATCAATACTTAGATTAGGATCGTATAAGTGAAGCCTAGAAGCTAGTATCTCAGCTATTTCACGAGTGTTTACAAAAGTAAGCATAGAGCGGCTCTTTTCTAATAACTCAACCAATACCCGAATCCTTGCAGCAGTCTCAGGAGTACTAAAAATTTTTTTACTTATCTTAAAATCTTCCGCCCGAGGAGAAGGACATACAACTTTTATGTCAACATTTTTGATGACAGGAACTTTGATTATTTTAACAGGTCTTTTAATCCCAACAAGAAACTTAGCTACAATTTCTGGGCTACCTATTGTAGCAGAAAGACCTATACGTTGAAAATCTCTTCCAACCAGATTTCGTAACCTTTCAAGCGCGACAGTTAATTGAACACCTCGTTTTTCAGTCACAATTTCATGAATTTCATCTACAACAACCCATCTAACATTCCTAAGCCATTCTCTTAACCTTAGCCCAGGTAAAATTGCCTGTAAAGTTTCAGGAGTAGTTATTAACATATCAGGGGGATGTAAAGCTTGTCTTCTTCTAACCGAAGAAGTGGTGTCACCATGTCTAATTTCAACTTTAATACCTAGGCTTTCAGCTAAATTCAATATTCTTCGGAAAATATCCCTGTTCAAAGCTCTCAATGGCGTTATATATAAAATTGATATTGGTTTAGTCAGATTTTTTTCGGAATAATTTAAATACAAGCTGAATATAGGCAATAAGGCAGCTTCAGTCTTACCTGAACCTGTAGGAGAAATTAAAAGCACGTTTTTTCCAGCTAAAATTTCCGGTATGGCTTTCTTCTGTGGTTCAGTAGCTTCAACCAATCCTAACTCTATTAATTTCTCTCTTATCCTTTCATGTAAAAGTCGAAAAGTTTCATCAAAATTTTCTTCCTGTGTTCCTTTCACGTGCAACATTTTTCACTCTCTTTTGAAAATAAGTAAGAAAAATTTTTAGGTCCGTTTTTCTCGTGGAAGCTGCCTTTTCTATTTCTTTCTCCAATACTGTTATAAATTCATCTATTTGACTTACCTTTTTCACTATTTTGTCAATCTTTTCTCGTGTCCAATTTATTTCAGAAATATACGGTCTAGCTTCTTCTAAAACCATGTTAACAAGATGTTCCAAAGAGAAAGTCATGGCTAATCACTACAATTATTCTTCTTTCGCAAGAACAATATATGCCAATATTAGTATTAAAATTACTATTCCAAGAGCAACGTTTATATCAAATACTATCCTTGCCATATCCATTTCCATATTCTTTCCTCCATGCAACAGTTACTAAAAGTGTATTCCATGAAATGTCTTACAAATCCAACGACATCATCCCTTATTTAAATTTTTAGAAGCCATAACCCTAACACTTACTGCCTAAGATACAGTAAATTTATCTTTTCTTATCTTGTATAACTTAATTTCGTTCAAAAGATCTTTATAGAGAGTATCACTAACACGAATTGTTTCGTATAATCCCAATATTTCAGCAATTCTCCTAGCAAGTATATGATAACATAATTGCCTCTTTCTTCTAGTAACTACATTAAAATAAAAATCATCACAACTGCAATAAAAATCTGGTATAACCAAATACTTTCTTGTTTTCCCTATAACAATCCACAAATATTTTCCACTAGGTTCAAAAACATATTTCAAAATACGTTTTTCCTCAACAGCCTTAATAGCTCGCCAAAACAACTTACCATATTTTAAAGCAAACCGTTCCAACAAACTTTCCGATAGGACACCTTTTCTTTCAAGTTCCTTAATCAGCAAGTCGTCTTCCCACAATCTAACGACACTTCCTAAATTCACATCGCAAATTTATAATGCACGAACTCATGTAATAGTAATGAAATGACAGAAATAAGAATTATTCCAAACATCCCAGCTCTTCAAATACAGCTAAAAAATGAAAAAATACTTTGCATAGCAGACCTACACTTAGGTTTTGAAAAAGAACTTGAAAAATCAGGAATTAAAATCCCATCTCAAACACAAAATCTTCTAAATTCCATTCAACGATTAATAAAAAATCTTTCTCCTTCTCGATTGATAATACTTGGAGATGTAAAACATGAAATTGCAACCATTCGATATCAAGAAACGACTCGCATCTACGATTTTCTTTTAAGCCTTTCCGAAGAGGTTCAAGTGGAAATAATACCAGGCAATCATGACGGACAATTAAAGGCCATAACTCCACCTCAAGTAAAAATATATTCACCTCGAGGCGTAATTTTAAAAGAAGATGAAAAAACAATCGGACTTATTCACGGTCATGCATGGCCAGATGCTAAACTTCTAGGATCAAATTCTTTAATCATGGCCCATACACATCCATTGATTCAATTAACCACAGGAACAGGATTCAAAATAACACAACCAATTTGGATCAAAGCGACGTGGGATAGAAACTGTGTAGCAAAAGCATACCTAAAATACAAAAAAATTAAAGCATCGAGAGATCCGATTCAACAATTCGAAAGACTCTTTGGAGTAATAATTCCGATGACAAAGATAATTATCATGCCAGCATACAATAAAATGCTGGGAGGAATTCCAATTAATACGACACAGCAACTATTAGGGCCCTTATTTAAATCAAACTGCATAAAACCATCGAACACAGAGATATATCTTTTAGATGGCACATACCTTGGAAAATTAGATTCTCTACGAAGAAAAGAATTCCTATAAGAAAATCAAACTATAAAATATTGTAAATAGTTGACCAGCCTAAAAATAGGAAATATCAATTACATTTTCGATTAATATACCTCTTTAAACGTTCACATATAGTGTTTTAGGAATACTTAACAAAAACGAAATTTACAGAGGTTATGCTACGTAACAGTTAAATCATCTTAACTCACAAATATTAAGGCTTTAATTTCTGAGGGAGTGCAAAATGAAAACTGACGTAGTAATAGTAGGTGCAGGGCCCGCAGGCATGTTTGCTGCACATGAATTGGCAACTAAATCTAATCTGAAAATTACTGTAATTGATTGGGGACCTGATGTAGCGAAAAGAAAATGTCCAGCCATGATATATTCCTATTGCAGCAAATGTAGTCCCTGTAAAATAATGTGTGGAGTAGGAGGAGCCGGGACTCTTTCAAGTGGACTTTTAAATTTAAGACCTGATATTGGAGGGAATCTTGAAGAATTTGTAAGTAGAGATGAAGCATGGGAACTCGTGAAAGAAGTGGATAAAGTTTTTCTAAAATACGGAGCACCTTCAAAAATATACAGAGCAAACACAGATCAAGTAGAAAGCTTAATGAGAAAAGCCGCAGCCGTAGGAATAGAATTTGTACCTATACCGCAAAGACACATAGGCACTGATAACGCTCCTAAAGTAATTGCAGAATTTAAAAAAGCACTAGAACAAGTTAACGTAAAATTCATACTAGGAATGAAGGTTGTGGACTTTAAAAAGGGAGAAGTAAAGCTTGAAAATGGACAAAAAATACAAACAAAATATATAATCGTGGCTCCAGGAAGAATTGGAGCACAATGGCTTCAGGAACAAGCGAAAAAACTTGGAATAAAAACACATCCACAACCAATAGATATAGGCGTAAGGGTAGAGGTTCCAGCTGTTGTAATGGAACCAGTAATAAAAATAGCCAAGGATCCAAAATTCCGTGTATATACAAAAACCTTCGATGACCTTACACGTGTATTTTGCGTTAATTATCGAGGCTTCGTCGTCCAAGAAGTCTACGGAGATATCGTTGGTGTTAACGGCCACACTCTAATCAAACAAAAATCTGAAAATGCCAATTTTGCATTTCTAGTTCGAGTTGAACTCACCGAACCGCTTGAAGACACAACCGCCTACGGATTCTCAATAGCCAAATTAGCAACTACCATAGGTGGAGGAAAACCAATTCTTCAAAGATTAGGAGATCTCAAAAAAGGTAGACGTTCAACTTGGTCACGAATTGATCGGAGTAATGTGAAGCCCACATTGAGGGACGTAACACCTGGGGATGTCGCTATGGCTTTACCCCATAGAATTGTTACCGATATTCTAGAGGGACTTGAGAAACTAGACTACGTGATGCCCGGTGTTGCTAGTTCATCTGCACTAATATATGCTCCTGAAATTAAATTCTACGCAAATAGAGTTGAAGTTAACGAAAACCTTGAAACCAGTGTAGAAAACATCTTTGTCGCCGGTGACGGCGCAGGTCTCTCCAGAGGAATTGTGACCGCGGCAGCAACAGGAATCCTTGCCGCAAGAGGAATCTTAAGAAAAGAAGGAAAACTATGATAAACTGTAAAATACACATCCTCTCTACTTGTGAAAGAATCAGTAAGGAGCGAAGAATAATACTCTTATATTTTAGAGACCGCTAAACTTAAACATACGTCATTAAATGTATATCGTGTGGTATAGCATTGTGGGGGCCGTGGTCTAGAGCTCGATGAGTTTTTCATCGGGCGGGAAACTTGGTATGATGGCAGCTTCGGGAGCTGCTGGTCCCGGGTTCAAATCCCGGCGGCCCCACCACACCGTTTTCATTGATTATCTAATTTTTAACATTCAAATTCATTAAATATTAAAAAGTGCTTGTGTATTGATAAGGAAAAATACCAAATTTTGTGTTTCTTATTCATTACAGCAATTGTTGAACTATATATTTGCATAATTTCTCCTCGAGCATTATAATTTTGAGAAAAGGAAGGATAAAAACAGTCAGTGGACATTATTAACAAATCTTAATACAATTTATCAAATTAAAAAGTGTGAACAGTGAGACCATAACCTTTAGAGAGAGTTTTAAATTTTTATCCTTATCTTATACCCTTTCGACACTTGTCTTAATGATCGAAAAACTTATGTAATTGGCGTTATTTAACTTAAAACATGAGCATTTCAAACATTGTTAAAGAAAGACTTGCTAGAAGAATTGCAGGGGAAATATCTCTTTCGAACGATCCCGGTAAGACCATGCGCAAATGGAGAGAGATATTCCACGTTTCTCAAGTTACTTTAGCAGAGAAATTAGGTGTTTCTCCGTCAGTTATAAGCGATTACGAAAGCGGGAGACGGAAATCTCCAGGTGCAAAAACTGTTAAGAGATTTGTTAATATTCTTTTAACAATTGACGAGGAAAATGGTGGTCAAATTATTTCTGCGTTTGGAAGATTAATGGGAGTTGAGATTCCCACAGACATTATTTTAGACATCAGAGATTTCGCTTCCCCTGTCAAGATGGATCATTTTTGTGAAGCAATAAACGCTCAACCTGTTGCATGTGAAGAATTACTTGAACAAGACGTTTACGGGTACACAATTATTGATGGCGGATTAGCAATGAGAGAACTTTCAGGAGAGGCATTTACTAAGCTTTTCGAAGCGTCTGTTCAACGTACGCTAATATTCACAAATATCAGTACTGGTAGACTACCACTAGTCGCTATTAGAGGTAGTCAAGAAAAACCTAGCTTGATTGTTTTACATGGTGTTAGAAAAATAGATTCCATGGTTACTGAACTGGCAAGAAAGGAAAGAATTCTTCTTGCCGTATCTTTTATCGAAGATATTGAATCACTTATTCAAAAACTCAGAAAATTGAATCCCTTAACATAAATTCATTTAACTGTAAATCGTTAAATAATTTTAACATAATTTAATATTTACAAATCAATTCTCTTATTGAAACATAAAGGGTCTTAAATTACATAAAAAAACATTCATCGAAAATTCCAGTTAGGTTAGGTGTATTACTATGAATGAAAAATTTGATTTTTCGTTTCGTGTATTATCAGCAATATCTAGTCCCCTAAGAGTTGAAATACTTAAACTTCTCAGTAGAAAAAAACTGCTTTCTTTTACTGAAATAATGTATGAACTTGGCATGACGCCAAAAACAGACGCAGGCAAGTTTGCTTATCATCTGAATCAACTTAGAGATGCAAACCTCGTAATATCTGATGAGAAAACTGGTAAATATTTTTTAACTCCTCTGGGGGAGAATGTAGTAGACTTTTTATGGCTTTTAGATGATTTTGGAAGAAGAGAATTCGGAGAAATATTTGTCAGAACTTCAAGGCTAAAAATGGAACGATTTGACCGAAGTAAAATCGCTGAGGCACTAAAAAGAGAGGCAGGGGTACCGCAAGAGTTGGCTGAAGAAATAGCAAAAGAAGCTGAAGATAGACTATTTAAACTGAAAGTAAAATATCTAACCGCACCCTTAATAAGAGAGTTTGTAAACGCCATTTTGCTTGAAAAAGGACTAGAAGAATACCGTCATTCACTAACACGTTTAGGACTCCCAGTTTATGACGTTTCTCAACTTGTCAAAAATGCAGGTAAAAAATCATCATTTCCAAACCCAGAACTGGCTAGAGGACTTGCTGGAGATTCCGTGTTCGAACAGTATCTTTTACTAAAGGTACTGCCCAGGAAAGTGGCCGATGCGCACTTATCCGGGAGGATACATATACCACAAGCAAACTATTGGATATTAAAACCCTACGGTATTCAACACGATCTTTCTTTAATCTTAAAGATGGATATATCACTAAACTCTAAAAATATTACTTTTAATCCATTAATACCACCAAGAGATGTTTATGACATTCCATTGTACTTTTATAACCTTTTCAATATATTTGATACACATTTCTCTTTTTTCCAAACAATAGACTTCTTTAATATATTCTTAGCACCACTTTTTAAATCAATAAACTACGAAAAAATAAAAAATATTTTAAAAAAGATTATAGAATTTTTAAACAGAAAATGGAATCAAACAATTATTACATTTAATTTAGAATTCTCAGTTCCTTCTTTTTTGGAAAATGAACCAGCTATTAGCTTTGAAGGCAAGGAAGACGGTACATACGGTGAATATCAGGAGGAAGCAAGAAATATACTAAGAGCATTAATAGAGATCTTTAGAAAAGGAAGAGATGGTGGACTTCCATACACTCAACCACAACTAGTTTTCAAAATTCGCAAAGGAAACATAGATTTAGAGGAGTTTGACAAAGTTCTTAAGCTTTCCATCGAAAGAGGACAGCCGCTTTATGCCAATCTAACCTTAGATTGGCAACTACCTAATACCAGTTACAGCGCATCACTTCACAGGTTTGATTCAAACTATAAAAGAAATTGGAAAATTGACACGATTAGAACATGTTGTATGGCTTGGATAGCTATAAATATGGTAAGAACAGCACTTCTCGCTAAAGGAGATGATGATAAATTCTTCGAAGAATTTAATGACACAATAAATTGTGCAGTAAAAGCATTTCTAATTAAGAGAGATGAAGTACGAAAAAGATCATCAATAGACAAGCTATTACCGCTATTAAACCTTAAAATAGATAATGAACCCTATTTTAGAGAGGAAACAGCAACTTACATGATAGGTTATGTTGGTTTACCTGAGGCGGCTCAAATTCATACCTCAAATTCCATCAGCGAAAAAGATACACAAAACTTTTTAATGAGAATATTGAAGAATTCCGAAAAAATAGCTGAAGAAATAAGCATAGAACATGACCTCAGATTAAATTTCATGGAATCACCCGATGTCGAACCTTCTCTCCGATTTTTAAAATTGAATAAAGGAATTTTCAAAAACTATAAGGATATTACACCACCCTTTTACTCCACCAACGTAATTCCTGCAACAGAGAATCTCTCTACTCTTGAAAAAATAAAATTGGCAAATAGTACACATACATATCTAAGGGGTGGACACATCCTTAACATAAACTTAGACAATAATTCTAGAGAATTTAATGAACTTAAGGATATTACAAATAATATTCTTGCCAATAACATCGGACTCTTTGCGTATACAAGAAGCTCAACCTATTGTCTAAATTGTAAAGAGATAAATCAAGGAATTTTAAGGGCCTGTCCCATCTGTAACCGTGGATTTGAAGAACTAATGTACAATACTAGGTTAACAGGCCCCTATACATCTATATATGCGAAAAACATTGATCAAGACTTTCTAAATTTTCTAGTTGGCAGTAAATTAACTAAGTAGTAAAAGGTCTTAGAATACAAGTGTCTTTTTTCTACAAAGTTTTTGTCAAAAAAATTTGAGTTTATTCTCAAAAAATATATTAAAGAATAGAATATTATAATAATTCAAGAAATTCGGTGGGAGTTGGAGGTATTCAAACTGCAACCCAGAGCTTATCCTAGGTTTTGGTATCGACGAAAACCGCTTAGAAATAGAAATAAAAAACACTCCGGAAAACAATAGGTCGAGATAACCTTTATTCTATGGCGCCTAGAACTAATGCTAGGAGAGCCATTCTAAGGAGAAGACCATAGTAAGTTTGTTTAAAGTATTTTGCGTGGGGAGTGTTATCAACTGCTGGATCGATTTCTTCTACCCTTGGAAGGGGATGAAGTATAATAAGGTCTTCCTTAGCATCTTTTAGGGTTTCTAATGTAATTTTATATGTTCCTCTTACTTTTTCATACTCTGCTGGATCGGAGAATCGTTCTTTTTGTATTCTAGTTACATATAATACATCGACATCTGAGATTACATCGTCTAGTTTCGTATATTCATGATAAGTTATATTTTTTTCTTTTAGATCATGTAAAACACTTTCTCGCATTCTTAATAGCTCTGGTGAAACGAAGTATAGATCCACATCGTACTTTGATAGTGCGTATGCAAGTGAGTGAACAGTTCTTCCATATTTTAAATCGCCAACCAACGCTATTTTTAAACCGTCTATACGATTTTTTTCTCTTTTAATCGTTAATAAGTCTAAAAGAGCTTGTGTTGGATGTTCTTCGGCACCGCTACCAGCATTAATAACGGGAACAGTAGCTACCTCGGCAGCAAATTTGGCAGCTCCTTCCAATGGATGTCTAAGAACAATAACATCACAATAGTTTTCTACAACATGTATAGTGTCGCTAAGGTTTTCACCTTTTGCTACGCTTGATCCTTCTGTGCTAGAAAAACCTATACATTCTCCACCGAGTTTTTTCATAGCAGCTTCAAAGGATAGTCTTGTCCTAGTTGATGGTTCAAAGAAGAGGGTTGCCATGATTTTTCCTTTAAGTAATTCGCAACCTGTTTTGACGTATTTCTCCATTTCATCAGAAATCTTAAGAATATAATCTATTTCCTCACGTGTAAAGTCTTTGATTGATACTACGTCACGACCCTTAAATTTCATTTATCACACCATTGGTATTTTCTAAAGAAATTATTATTAACTTTTTTACTAACAGTCTTGTGAAGGGGGTACATAGATGAGTGAGTCAGAACTTCGAGTAGAAAAAATAAAAGATGGTACAGTGATAGACCATATCACGCAAGGTAATGCGCTTAACGTATTGAGAATACTAGGAATAACTGGAAAAGAAGGCAATGTAGTTAGTATAGTTATGAATGTTCCAAGCAAAAAGTTAGGTAAAAAAGATATTGTGAAAATTGAGGGTAGAGAACTCAGTCCACGTGAAGTTAATATGATTGCACTAATAGCTCCAAAGGCGACAATTAATATTGTAAGAAATTATCAGGTTGTTGAAAAGAGCAAAGTAAAGCTTCCAAAAGTTATAAAAGGAATAATAAGGTGCATTAATCCTAATTGTATATCAAACAACCCTAGAGAACCAATAGAACCGGTATTCACAGTAATAAGTGAGCATCCTACAAAATTACGTTGCCAGTACTGCGGAATGGTCATGCTACACGAAGATATTGAAAAACAATTTTAAATTAAGTTTATAAATCCCATATACAAAATATTCCCGCCATAAAAAGAGATGGTAGAAATGAAAATAGCGGTTGTAGCAGATCAAGACACCGCAATTGGATTTAAATTGGCAGGCGTGGGACTAGTTTATCCAGTTAAATCAGTAGAGGATGCTCGAGAACTATTAGAACGTTTATCAAAACGAGATGACGTCGGGACAATAATAATAACCGAAAGAATTGCCGATAATTTAAGGGATGTAATAAAAGAACTTTATAAAAAACCTTCACTAATAGTTGTGGAGATACCAGATAAACATGGGCCAATAGAAAGGGAAGTAGATCCGATTCGTGAATTAATAAGAACGACATTAGGAGTAGAACTCAAGTTAAAGAAAGGTGAAGAAGAAATTTAAATTAACATTTTAAGTTAGGTGTTTAGAATGCAAAAAATAGGTACAATATCAAGAATTGCTGGACCACTTGTAGAAGCAGAAGGCCTAACAGGAGTAAAAATGTACGAGGTTTGCCGAGTAGGTAATGAGGAATTAATAGGAGAAGTCATAAGAGTAATTGGAGATCGAGCTTACATACAAGTATACGAAGAAACAACAGGAATAAAACCTGGAGAAAAGGTCGTAGCAACGGGATCTCCGCTATCCGTCGAACTTGGACCAGGACTAATAGGACAAATATTTGATGGAATACAGCGACCATTACCAGAAATTAAAAGAGAAACAGGAGATTTCATAAGAAGAGGAGTAAAGACCGAGGCACTACCAAGAGACAAAAAATGGCATTTTAAACCACAGGCAAAACCTGGAGAAAAGGTAGTCGAAGGAGACATCATAGGTGAAGTACCAGAAACAACATTGGTAACACACAAAGTGATGATTCCAATTGGAATCCGTGGCGAATTGACATGGATAGCACCAGAGGGAGACTACACCATAGAAGAACCAATTGCAAAAATTAAAACACCTCTTGGCGAAGAAAAAGAAATAGCAATGCTACAGAAATGGCCAGTTCGAAGAGCAAGACCAATAAGAAATAAGCTACCTACCGAGGTACCCTTAATAACAGGGCAAAGAATAATAGACACTCTATTCCCACAGGCGAAAGGAGGAACAGCAGCAATACCCGGAGGTTTCGGCACTGGTAAAACCGTAATGCTACACCAACTTGCAAAATGGGCCGACACCGACATTATAGTCTACATAGGATGTGGTGAAAGAGGAAACGAAATGACAGAAGTATTAGAAGATTTTCCAAAGCTAAAAGACCCAAGAACAGGAGAACCACTAATGAACAGAACCATACTCATAGCAAACACAAGCAACATGCCAGTCGCTGCACGAGAAGCATCCATCTACACTGGAATAACTCTTGCTGAGTATTATAGAGATATGGGATATGACGTAGCCTTAATGGCGGATTCGACATCAAGATGGGCAGAAGCGCTTAGAGAAATATCAGGTAGACTTGAAGAAATGCCAGGAGAGGAAGGATATCCCGCGTATCTAGCATCAAGATTAGCTGAATTCTATGAAAGAGCCGGAAGAGTAGAAACCATAGGATCAAAACCCAGGACAGGATCGGTTACAGTTTGTGGCGCAGTTTCACCGCCTGGAGGAGACTTTTCCGAACCAGTAACCGTAAATACTCTCAGAATTGTTAAAGTTTTCTGGGCTTTAGATAAAGACTTAGCTTCAAGAAGACATTTCCCTGCAATTAACTGGCTAACCAGCTATTCGCTATATTTGGAAAACCTAGAAGAATGGTACCGAGAACACGTCGCCAATGATTGGACAGAACTTCGAAGAACCGCCATGTGGCTTTTACAGAGAGAAGAGGAACTAAGAGAAATTGTTCAACTAGTAGGTCCAGATGCTCTACCTGAAAGTGAAAGGGTAATTCTCGAAGCAGCAAGAATGATAAGAGAAGACTACCTTCAACAAAGCGCCTTACATCCAGTAGACACATATTGTCCTCTGAAGAAGGCCTATAGAATGCTAAAAATAATACTAAGCTTCTACGAAAAAGCTAAGGAAGCCATTGATCGAGGAATTCCAATGGAGAAAGTTACAAGCCTTCCAGTCCGTGAACGGATAGCAAGGTTAAAAATAGTACCAATAGAAGAAGTCGATGAAGTCTTCGATAAAGTAGAGAAACAGTTAGAAGAAGAGTTCAATTCACTCCTACAAGTAGCACCAATCTAAAATAAAGTAAAACCCAGTTCCTTTATATTTTATCTTAATTATTACTTCAACACTTGTTTGTAATTCTACGATAGAATGTCTCATTAGTATAAATTTTCTAAATACGCAATTAGCGAGTTGTGAAAGGGTTATGGAGGAAAAAATAGTCGCAAAATTCTATGATGAAGTATCAACATTATACGATGCACCAGATGATCTATTAGATGACCACATGTACAAAGAGTATGAAAGAGAAATAAAATCCTTCAATTTCACAAACAAATTTGTCCTAGATATCGGAACTGGAACCGGTTGGCCGGCATTAGAAATATCCAGATATAAAGGGACCAGAATCGTCGGAATTGATGTTTCATCAGGAATGATCAGAATTGCTAGGATTAAAAAAAGGAGAATCAACGCCAAGAACGTAGATTTTATTATTGCATCTGCAGAGAATATCCCACTTAGATCTGATATTTTTGATACGGTAATATGTTTAGGGGGAGTCCTAAATCATATTTTACATTTCAATAAAGTCATTCATTCAATTAACCAAGTCATGGTAAAGGGCGGTATTTTCATACTTGAATTTGATAATTGGAAAAGCTTTGAAACCCTATGGCGAATATGCGGATTTTATGGTATTAAAGAACAAAAAAACACAATAATCGAACTTTTAAGAAACGGAAGAGTAAAAAAACTCCATTTTCCATACATAGATACAGAAGGGCTTAAATGGATAACTAATTACTATTTTGATCGTATTTTTGTAGAAAAGATCTTACATAAAAATGGATTTAAAATAGTAAAAGTCAGAGGGGTACATGTCCTTATTCCCATACTTCCACCACCAATAATTAGAAAAACGGGAAAACTACTTTCATTATATCTTAAGATAATAAATAGATTTGAGGAAAAATTTAGTAGACATCCTTCTTTTGCAAATTTAGGAGTATCCATAATAGTAGTAGCTAAGGCAATAAAATAAAGATAGTATTTCTATTTTGCAGCTTATTTTTGCTTCTTTAAGGTGAAAATGTGGGCTTTTAATCCTCCGTGATATATTTCTCTCTCATGGCAAATTTGTAGTTCAGACTTTTCAATAGCTAATTTAATGGTTTTTTTCTTGGGAGTTATAATACATATTAGCCCATCATCAGCAAGTATTTTCGAAGCAGACAACAAAAATTTATCATAAAGTCGAGGTATTTCTTTTCTCTTTTCTCCTCTTAACTGACGTATACCATAGGGAGGGTTGCAAATAATTTTATCTATGTTAATATTGAAAATTTTATCTAATTTAGTAGCATCTCCAACAATGAAAGCGATTTTTTCAGCCACTCCAGCGCTGATTGCATTAAGATATGCGCCTTTAATATTTTCTGCAAATATGTCAAGCCCAAAAATTTTCAAGCTTCTATAGAGACGAGCAGCTTCAATAAGTATGGTTCCGCCGCCACAAAAAGGGTCTAACAAAATTTCACCCTCTTTAACGTTAGCAATTTTAATCATAGCATATGCTATAGTTGGTCTCAAAGCAGCTGGATGATCAAAAACCCTGTACCCTCTTTTATGTAGCGCCATGTCACCAGTTGTATCTATACCAATCATACAAGTATCTCCAACAACATCACAATAAATAATAATTGAAGGGTGTTTCAAATTCACCGCAGGCCTTAATCCATAAACTTCCTTCATTTCATCTATTACGGCATCTCCTCCAACTTTTCCTATATCTAACGAAGTGTATTCGTGCTTTCCTTCCCTACTAGGTCGAACTCCAAAGCTATCATGCGGAGTTAGAAAATTACTGAATTTTGATGCTTTAACGACTTCATATATGTCCTCTAGACCCTTTTTTGTTCGACTTACTTTATACATACCTAGTAGGACAACTACCTTTTCGATACTTTTTGCTTTTTCATTAAGAATCCGACAAAATCTAAAAGGAGAAATACTAACTTTAACTAAGATTCGACCCATGATACCGTGAGGTCGAACTATGATTTTATCTACATTTCCAAGTAAATTCTTTACTTCCATTGCAGCTATATCTTCAAGACCCGGGACTGTTTTTATTAGTAGATAAAATTCATTATTTACTTTCATTTAGGGAGTTCTCCTCAAATTTTATCTTTAACTCGAAATTGATGTAATATCCTACTTTTTTTTTATGAAACCAACAACATTAAATATGGATCTGGCACCATAGCTAAGTTTAAGTTCGTGTTACCTCTTCCTTGCTTTTAACAATTGAGGATAAAGTTAATAAACCGTTAGTGTTACGATTCTTCAGCAAATTCGGAGGATCACAAATATGCCAGAAAGACCAGCAAAATGCTATGGAAAAATTGATAGACCACCATATACTAGAAAAGAGTATATTAGAGGATTTCCACCGCCAAAAATAAGAATATTCGATATGGGGAACCCAAGTGGTGATTTTAAAGTAAAAATAAGCCTTATAGCTCTAGAAAACAGACAAGTCAGACATAATGCACTAGAAGCAGCAAGAATAGCTGCCAACAAGTACTTAACTGGCAAACTAAGCCGATCAAACTTTCACTTAAAGATAACAGTTTATCCACATCATGTTCTGAGAGAAAACAAAATGATGGCATTTGCAGGCGCTGATAGACTTCAAGACGGTATGAGAAAAGCTTTTGGCAAGCCGATAGGAACAGCTGCAAGAGTTAAAGCGGGACAAAGATTGGTCTTTGTAAGAGTTAACGAGGATAATGTTGATGCTGCTATAGAGGCTTTAAGAAGGGCAGCAATGAAATTCCCAATGAAATGCAGAATTGTAGTTGAAGAAGCACCACCAGAGTTGAAAAAGAAACTCGGTTTCTAATGACACTACCGTAAAATTTACTTCTTCTGCTTTAGCCTTTTTATTACCATGATGGTTCTTCGAAAAACACCCATTAATGTATGTGCTTCTCTACCAGATATAAAAGATCTGCCGATAATATTTCGAAAAATTCTAAAGGCTATCTGAGTTTTTTCCTGTGGATACTCTATCTCTCTTAGTAATTCGTGAAATATCTCTAAAATTTTCTCCTTTTCAATTCTACTGGCACACCTATATCTTTCCGCCTGAGATTTTTTAAACATTTTAAATATCTCATAAAATATAATAGCAGCGGCATGTGTAATATTAAGTGTAGGATATTCCGGATTTGCTGGGATAGTTAATACGATGTCACATTTATTTAATTCTTCATTTGTAAGACCACTACTTTCTCTACCAAAAACTATAGCAACTTTTCCCTCTACTTCTTTCAGTCTAGACAACTGATCCGGGTATATAGGGGTTCTTAATACATTATAATTCCATCCCAGCCTTGCCGTTGTTCCAACTACAAAATCCACATTTTTAATAGCATCCTCAAATTTTTCAACAATTTTAGCTGACCGTAAAACATCTTGAGCATGCATAGCTGCTTTTATAGCATCTTTTCCTATCATCACTTTAGGAGACACTAAAATAAGATCAGTTAATCCGAAATTTTTCATTACCCTGGCTAAAGAACCTATATTTCCTTCGTTCTCAGCACCAAGAAATATGACAGTAATTTCCATTTTTATCACAAATTAAGATGTATAAATTTGAATAATATCAGAGTCTTGAACTTCAAAATCTAATCCAACTTTCATAACTTCAATTTTTTCAGACTTTCTCCAAATACGTGCAAATTTAAATTCTTCAATAAACTTTTTATGAATTCTCTTTGCAACATCGGCCACCGTTGCTGGCTTCTTTAAAATTATTGGTTTTTCGCTCACGCCTTTTGCAGGATCTCTTGTGTACACCCTAACAACATTTAACATTTCAAAGAAAGTTTTCTTTAACAAATCAAGTCCTTTTCCTTTCTTCGAGGATACAGGAACAATTCTAAACATGTCTCCAAATTTTCCCATCAATTTTTTATAATTATCACTAGTCCCAGGTAGATCTCCTTTAGTCGCTATAATAAGAGCCGGTTTATACGTGATACTTTCCTCTAAAGTATTAATAAAGTCCTGTAACGTTACGGGACCAAATATTTTAACTATGGCATTATATATCCCGTGGTTTCGGAGTATGTTCACTATGTCATCAACCTTACAATCCGTAAGACAATTACTACCCACGACGTTTATTCCTCCCCCAGAAGTTTTTTCAACCTCTATAGGGGGAGGAGTAGCATTAAGATAGATTTTACCATTTGCTAATTCCTCCATTAATACCTTCATTTGGTAGTCAATGTCCATTGTTAAATCAACTACAAGAGCCACAACATCTGCATTTCTAATAACACTAAGTATTTGTGATCCTAATCTACTTCCACAACTAGCACCTTCAAAAAGAGCTGGAACTTCCACAACTTGAATAGGTACATCTTCATAGTATGTAACACCAGGTTCTGGACGCTTTGTGGTAAAAGGATAATCACCAACTTCCACATCGCATCCTGTTAAAACTTTAAGTAATTCGCTTTTTCCAGTAGAAGTTACACCAACAAGAACTACCTGCCCAGCTCCTTCCTTTTTAACATGAAAAGATACACCACTCCACCCACTTCGCTTAGAGCTCGTCTCTGCCTCTTTCCTCAGCTTGGCTAACTTCCTTTTAAGTTGCATTAATAACTTTTCCGTACCCTTATGCTTAGGTATGGCAGCGATATATTCTTCAAGCGCTCTTATCTTCTCTGATATGGTTTTTGCTTCCTGATATTTTCTTTGTTTTGCTAATGCTTCCGGTGGTAAATTTGCGGGCAAATTTATCCCTCCTATCTCCATGCTGTAAGGACGCAGAGTTTTTCAAAAAACGGCAATTTTTTGCTTGCAGTTATCTGCACTGAAAACCCTTTTTCTTTAAGTTTTTTTATTGTTAGACACGGATTAGAGAAATTTGACTGTACAATTTGAACTTTCCCTTTATATTTTAAATAATTATCAAATTCTTCTAAAAATTTATCTATAACTTCTCTACCGCTTTTTCCTCCATTCCATGTTTTTGAAATCCAATCATCGTTATCATATGGAGATTTAGGTAAATAAGGTGGATTGAAAATTATTAAGTCAAATCTTTCTGAAGATTTTATTGGTTGAAACAGATTTCCAAGCCTAACATCCACTTTATCGGCCAGGTTATTAATTTTTGCATTATGTTTAGCGCATTTTACAGCAATTGGAGATATATCTGTTGCCACAACTTTTTTCGCTTTTCCTGCTGCAACTATCCCTAGGATTCCACAGCCCGTTCCAAGATCAAGTACTATATCTCCATATCTTACTTGCAAATTGTCAGCAAGAAGAAAAGAATCCTCAGCAGGTTCGTAGACTCCATCAAAAATCTCAAATTTATACTTGCCGTAAAAGGCTACTTTAACAGGGGTCATGCGGCTCTTCCACCGTCTTGGAATAAAGGATATTTGCAATCTTAGCAAACTCTGCGGGACTTAAAGTATATACTCTCTTTTGGAGATTTATTTTTTCTCGCTCAACAACTTCTATAATTTCCTTTGATATCTCTTTTTTAAGATTCCTTTTAGAAAGAAGAAGAGTTAAAGCTTTCTTTAACACTTTATTTCTATAGGAAAAAAGGTCTCTTACGGTATCTAGAAAATATTTCTCATCAATTACATTAAACGGTTTTTGTTTCGGTTTTAGAAGCACTATAGCAGAATCTACTTTAGGTCTAGGATAAAAAGCGTTTTTTGATACTTTTTCAAGGAAATGTACATCAACTTTATAGTAAACCGCTACTGTAAGTCTTCCGTAATCTCTTGTCCCAGGATTTGCTGCCAATCTTTTTGCTACATCTAATTGGTAAGTAAGGATAGCTAATTGAAAAGAAGAGTCTAAAATTTTGAAAGTTACTGGGGTTGCTATTGAATAAGGAAGATTTGAAATAATTTTATTTAAATCTGATGGAAAATTCATTTCTAGGACGTCTTCACATATAACTTCAATATTATTGATTGTCGAGAACCTGTCATGCAAAACTTCACATAATTTTGGATCTACCTCTACAGCGTAGACTTTTTTGGCATGTTTGGCTAACCTACTGGTTAAAGTTCCTAGACCTGCTCCAATCTCCAAAACAACATCATTACAGTTTACATCAGCATAATTTATCATCCTTTCAACAACATTTTCATTTACAATAAAATGTTGACCCAAACTTCTTCTCGGCTTAATACTATACTTCTTTAACAAAAATAGGGTTTCACTGAATAAATGCGTCATTTTTAAGCAGTCCGTTGCTGGGGTTTAAATGGGCGAGTAAAAAGATAATATTTATCTTCGCCTTCTAATTCAGTCAATATCCGTTTTACTATTGTTTTTACCGGGTCAGGCATCTTTACACGGGACGACAAGTCATCGAAACTTTTAAAAGGTGCTTTCTTTCTTTCTTCTAAAATCTCCCACATAATCTTTTTCCCTATACCTGGCAAGAGCTCTAATTGATGCATTCTCATCGTTATCGGCTGTGCCTTATTGAAGAAATCAACAAAGAAAGATTCTCTTTCTCTAACAATTTTTTCCAAAACATAAGGTAATTCCGCTTTGGCTGCCGCCGTAAGGTCATTATAAGTTATTCTTCTCTTAACATGGTCAATTTTATCCCTAAAACCCTTACCTATATAGACTCTTTCATGAAGAGAAATATCCACGTCTTTTTTCGGAACTAATTCTAGAAGAGTGAAAAAATCTTCCCCTATTGCCAAAACAATAGGTTCTCTACTATATACTGGTTTACGATAATCCGGCCTACCCTGCGGTAAATAATCTAATACATATGCAAACTCTTCATACTTCTTTCTCGGAGCGTACATTCCAGATCTCTCAAATTATTTTTGATACTTCTTTAATATTTCCATCATTTTTTTAAGTTCATCTGAAGTAAAAGTTTTTGGCTCGGTAGTTAAAAGAACCCTAAGTTCATGAATAGTATCCGGTAATATATTAGCTATCTGCACAGCTGTTTCAGGTTTTAAATTAAATTCTTCAATTAACTCATTTACCATCTGTCTTGCCGCTTCAGCCGATAATTTTGAAAATTTAGAAACGTAATCCAAGGTTATTCTTTGCATATAACTTAATTCTTCCTTAGCTCTTTCTTCAAGTAGCTGTTTTACTTCAGGTAACGTTAAAATTTCTTCTTTTATTATTTTTTTCGGCAAATAATCCACCTCTAGGCTGGTGAAAGATGTTCAGAACGGGCGAATATGATTTTTTCAGCCTTTCCATCTCGAACAGATATCATATATGCACGGCCACGTTTCCCTATTACAACACCAGTCTTACCGTGAAATCTAGGATGTGGTGTTCCCTTATGAACACTAGGTTCAATTATTATATGTACTCTATCTCCTATTTGATATTCTCTAAGCATTTTACCAATGGGGGGAAGCCCTCTTTTTCTAGGAGGTTTCCTTAATAACTTTCTAGTTCTGCTTCTAAATCCCTTCGATTTTTTCATTGTTGTCGCCTCACAAACTGATAAATTATTTGACCTTATCAACACTGAGCAGTGTCATAGTGAAAGCAGTGATGGAAAATAAAAGGTTTTCGAATAATGTCATGTAACTGTCTCTACATCTAACACGTCTAACTCGACACATGTAGCCTGATTATCTAAAATTTCAGAAACGCTTGGAACAGTACGCCCTCCATCACCCGAAACGAGTTCTTTTACATATAAACCTCCTTGACATTTAATTATAAGTTCAAAGTGAGTGTCATCAATCTTTTTGGCTTTCACTTCATAAACAACCTTTGTACGAACCTTATCAGCTCTTCGATGAATTACACGTAGTGGAGTTCGTTGTTTAATGGTAGCGCCACTGAGCACTTGTTCTAGCTTTTTTATATCATCTTCAGATACCGGCTTTTTTGTTTCCACCAAAACTCTATATACTTTAGCCGTTATCTGAGATAGAGCCTTAAGGTTCCTAATGTCTTCTCTACTTGCCCATTTTAAATCCTTTACTTCAATTTTACCTTTTGCATAATTGTTTATGTATTTTTCCACCTCTTTCAGAGAAATGAATCGTTTCAGAGGTCTTTTTATTTCAACAATGAACGGCCTACCATTACCTAACATCCTAGCGTCTATGTCTTCTCTCCCTGCTCCATGAAAGATAATATCTTCACCCTTTATAATGTCTAATATTGGAGCTGTTATAAGTTCTTCTACAGATTCTTGATGTTTTTTCCCAGTCCAATTACAGTGTTCACAACCTTTCCCGCCACATTTTTTACAAAGCCAAGTCGATTGAGGTATACCACGGATAAGTTTCCTATAACGTCCATATATGAAAATAGGATTTACTTTAACGTCTATTTCATATGAAAGATCCTTAGATATAACGACCAGTATAACAATATCTGGATTCTCAAAATCCGCTTTTTTACTCATCTTTTCCTGTAGTTTTTTCCCTATTTCTCGGTTTATTTCTCTTTTAATTGATTCGCCATAAGAGAGTCCCATGTTTGCTCTTAACTCATCTTCTTTCTCCAAAATAGATACATCTACACGAGAACCCACTAAAAATGTATTAAATTCATATTTTTCTACCTTTTTTATAATAGCCTTTACAATCTCCTCTATTTTCTGAAATATGCTACCACAAATATAGCATGATGGCCCAGCAGGTACATCTTCGCCCCTTTTCTTTTTAAGCAGATCTTTTGCCATAAAAAAATTTCCATTCACTGCTAAAATCTTCAAAATTTCGTATCCTAGTTCATTTCCTTCTTCTAAAAGTCTATGAGCTTCTAAAGTTAAAAGAGTTTTGATAGAAAAACCTCTTATACGATTATCGGTAGAAGTGCCCAGTAAAGCAAAACTGCGACCTAAACAATGATCACACAAAGGATATTTCTTCAACATTCTCAACGCTTTTTCTAAAACATCACTCTCTATCGTGCCGCCCTCCCTCAACAATTGTCACTTCTTTCCTAGCGCGTCAAACCCGGGAAATTTACGCATTCCAGGAACTCTACGCCTAATCATTCGCTTGAAGAATTTTTTAAACATAAAGTATTGATCAACAAGTTCCTTAACATCCCTAGTAGTGGTTCCAGAGCCCCTAGCAATTCGAGTTGTACGTGAACGGTTAATAATCTTAGGATTCTCCAATTCTTCCCGAGTCATAGACTGCAAAATAACCTTCCACTTATCTAATTTCTCTTCAGCAACTTCCTTTAAATCATCTGGCAACCTATAACCCAAACCTAAAAATTCCCATAATTTTTTAAGAGGCCCCATTTTTCTTACAGACTCAAGCTGATAATACATATCTTTTAATGTAAATTTCCCAGTCATAAAAGACTTGATAACGTCTTTCTCTGGAACAATTTTCGCTTCCTGTATTTTTTCCAGCAATCCTCTAATATCTCCCATACCAAGTAATCTACCTACAAAACGAGGAGGATCAAATAGCTCGATATCATCCAACTTTTCACCAGTACCAATAAATTTTATAGGAGCACCAGTCTCGGCAACAGCTGAGAGGGCACCTCCACCCCTTGCTGAACTATCCAATTTAGTAACTAAAATAGATCCGATAGGTGTCGTTTCATGGAAGACTTTAGCTTGAGAAGCAGCTTGTTGACCAAGAGTACCATCAATTACAAGGATGATTTCATCAGGTTTTATAGCATTAGCTATTTCCTTCATTTCTTTCATTAATCTTTCTTCTTCTTTATGTCTTCCAGCAGTGTCTACAATTATAACTTCGTATCCTTCAGCGGAAAATTTCTTAATGCCATTTTTAGCTATTTTAACTGAATTTCTTTCATTTGGCTCGCCATAAATCGGGATATTTATCTGATTAGCCAATTGTGAAAGTTGCTCAAAAGCGCCTGGCCTATAGGTATCTGCACATACTAAAGCAACCTTTAAACCCTTCTTTTGAAAATATCTAGCAAGTTTAGCAGCGGAAGTAGTTTTTCCACTGCCTTGAATTCCAACAAGCATAACCACATTGGGTTTTCCAGGCTTAATTCTTGGTGGAACAGGAGTTTTACCTAAAAACTTTGTTAATTCATCGTATACAATTTGTACGATGTATTCTCTTCTTGAAATTCCAGGAGGAACTTCTTCAGATAACGCACGTTTCTCAATATTTTTAGAGAGTTTTAGAACCAGTTCAACATTAACATCAGCCTGTAAAAGAGATCTTTGGATGTCCCTTACTAGCTCTTTAATGGTTTTTTCATCTACAAGTGGCGCCCTTAATAGTTTTCTTATAGCTTCATGCAAAGATTTTCCCAATTTCTCGAGAACCAAGATAATAACCCTCGCTAGAAAAGTGAATCATACATTTGAAAGTCTTATGCCAAATAAAAAATTATCTTTCAAATGAAATAATGAAATGAAATAATCAAGATTTTAAATGACAACAAAAATCTAAATTCTAAATACTAATAAAAAGCTGAGATAAAATTTTAAGCCCTAAAAGGCTAAAAATAAAATGAAAAAAGTACAAGCTAAAGTGGTGTAAAATATGGAAAACGAAAGTACGATAGAAATTGTGCATAAAAAGACAATAAATACCGAAAATTCAAAAATCATACTTGGATTCCCTGAAGTTGGTCTAGTAGGAACAATCGCAAGTATGTTTCTAGTAGAAACATTAAAAATGGAAGAAGTTGGATATCTCCGCTCATCATTATTTCCACCATTAATAATCCTCCACAAAGGTAAACCAGCATTTCCCGTTAGAATTTACAGTTATAATAATACGTTCCTCATCTTATCCGAAATTCCCATCCCACCCGCAGCAATATTCCCACTTTCATCCAAAATAGTTAACTGGGCCAAAGAAAACAAAGCTGACATACTTCTAATGATAGGAGGACTACCCGTACCAAATCGAATGGACATCGAAAAACCAGATGTTTTTACAGCAGTATGTGGAGAAAAAGCAGAACGTGTAGTTGAACAGTTAGGAATCAAAAAACTAGAAGAAGGAATGATGGTAGGACCCTACGCCGCGATGTTTATGGAATGTTATAATAAGAATGTAAACGCAGTGCTATTATCTGCTCAGGCTTTTGCTCGTTATCCTGATCCAGGGGCTGCAGCATCGGTAGTAACTGTATTATCTAGGATTTTAGGTGTAGACATTGATATTAAGCCTCTTTTAGAGAGAGCAGAGGAACTTAGAATAAGATTGAGAGATTTAATGAGGACAACCTCACAAACTATGGCTCGGATGGGTAAATCTCAGGAACATGGTATTCCGCCAATGATGTATGTTTAAACAGGTGATTGAAATGGGGGAGAAAGAAAAAAGGAAAGATATTTTCGAAAGAATATATGACATTTTTGAGGATGTAAGGCAAAGGATTAGAGATGCATTTGAAGAAGTATTTGAATCGTTTGATGTAGAGAAACCGATGTTTAACTTAAAAGAAAAGTGCTTAGAACCACTTGTTGACATTCAAGAAACTGAAGATGACGTTATTGTGACAGTAGACTTGCCTTGTGTAGACAAAGATGCCATAAAAATAAATGCAACTTCAGACACTTTAGAAATTCAAGCTACTATGAAGAAGAGCATAAAATTCAATCGATGGGGAACTGTTCAAGAAGAAGTGGAATTCCAGAAATTTAAGAAACTAATAAAATTACCAAGTAAAGTGGATCCTAAGAGAGCTCAAGCAAGATTCAAACAAGGAATATTAGAAATCAGACTTCCAAAGAAGGTTAAAAAGTTTCGTATAGAAATAAAGTAATTTGTTCTTTGATTATACAGTGAATTAGTCCTCCGTACTCATAGGGGTCTTCATCAAATCCGATGGTCCCTTTTCTTCATCGGACACAAACATTTATCCCGATTTTACACGAACAATCTTTTTTCTTCCCAAAATATTCCAATATTCTACTTGGACACCTTCCTTTAACTTTGAGGCTAGCTCTTCGTCCTCAGGCATCTCTGTTTCAAAAAATATTTCTGGATTCTCTAAATCCATGATCATTAAAGGTCTAAGTGATATAACTTGACCTACACGCTTATCTACTATGGGAACTTCAATCTTAGCATCTACCGGTTTTATTATACTTCTCTTCACACCATCAAATAATCCTATTGCAACTATTCTTGCTTTTGCAGCTCCATGTTTTCCTGGCTTGCTTTTTTCCAAACTCACTATTCTACATGGTTCTCCATCAATTATAATGTAGCTACCTTCCCTTAATGTTCCAACACCAACTACCTTTGATGACATTGTACTCACCTTACTCACATGAATAAAGGTTCAACCATTTTTAAGTTATTGGCTACATATATAGTTTCATCATCAACAATTACCAGTAACTTTGCTTAAGTAGAACCTAATGCAGTTTGGTATCGTTCTGAGTATCACTCTATATATAGTTATTGGATTCGATTCAAATACTAAAAAAGTTAAAAATTAAATCAACAATAGAAGTTTCAAAATCGAAACTTAAATAGATCACCATGTAATCTATTCACGTCTAAAATTAATATTGGTATGTAAAATTCAAAGTAATCGTTGATTAATTGAAGGTTACCGAAATTAGAGTGCTTTCATCGTGTTGGCTGATGTACTTCAAAAAGTAACTTGGTGGAGAGAGATGATTAAAACAATAGCTATTACAGCAAGACCGGATAAAACAGAAGCTATTAATTTAGTTGAAAAAATAATAAATTATCTCAAATCTAAAAACGTACATATAATATTAGATGAGAAAATGGTTAAAAAAATAAGATGTGATGTGACATTTCAGCCATTAGAGGAAGTAAAATCAGATTTAGTAATAACGATAGGGGGAGATGGAACAGTTCTGCTAACAGCAGCGCGCCTCAAAACTTCCTGTCCAATATTTTCAATCAATATGGGAACCCTAGGATTTTTAACAGAAACCGAACCGAGTAGAGCAATAGAATCTCTTGAAAAAATTTTAAGCGGAGATTTTGAAATAGAGGAATGCGAAAGGATAACATCAATAATTGACGACAAAAGACTTCCAGATGCCCTAAACGAAGTTTTAATAACTTCAAAACAACCCGCAAAACTACTTCATTTTCAAGTTAAGGTTGATGATAAAAATGTATCATCGGAAAAAGCAGATGGACTATTAGTTGCAACACCAATAGGATCCACCGCATATGCCTTGTCTGCTGGAGGAGCAATTATCGACCCAAGAGTAAAAGCATTTATAATAATCCCTATTTGCCCCCTTGGCCTTACGTTAAAACCCCTAATCGTTCCTTCAGAAAGCACTGTAACAATTAAATTACTAAAACCTAGTACCGAAGCATTGTTGGTAATTGATGGACAATTCCAATACGACCTCTCTCCAAACGCCACAATCAAAATAAAAAGATCAGCTACACCAGCATTGTTTGCGAGAATAAAACCAGTGGATATATACAGAAGAATTCGAAAAAGATTATTCTATAGAGGCGAAGATATTGAACAAAAAGATTTTAATTCTTGATGCTTCTGCTTTTATAGGAAAATTTTTCTCTTATTTGCCGGAAACAGAATATGTTACCGTCCCAGAAATTTTAAATGAAATTTTAAACGAAAAGACGAGAGACATTTTAGAAACATATGTTCAAGCTGAAAAAATTAAAATAAAATCACCAAGTTTAGAATCCATTAAAAAAATTGAACACATAGCAAAGGAAACCGGAGATCTACCCTACATCTCAGAAACAGACAAAAAATTACTGGCACTAGCTCTTGACTACAAGAAAAAGAAAAATAAAGTAATTATTGTAACGGACGACTATTCCATTCAAAATATAGCGAAAAAATTAAGCGTAGAGTTCGTTTCTCTATTTCAAAAAGGTATAAAATATCTTATTTCTTGGGAAATTTACTGTCCAGCATGTAGAAAAAAATTCCCACCCAATTACACCAAAGAAATATGTGATGTATGTGGTGAAAAAATAAAAAGGAAAGCTGTGCAAAAGAAATTATTAGGAGATGAAAAGAATGAAAAGCTTGAGAGAACTTATAGAAAAAGCAAAAGAACTCAGAGATAAAGGATTATCAACAGAAGAGATCGCAAATGCATTAAATGTACAAAAAGACACAGCAATATGGCTTGTACTACACGCAGAGAGAGAAAAAGAAAGAATACCAATCGTAGGAGACATATATGTAGACTGGAGTAATATAGGGAAAGACCCAGTAAGATTAAAATATGTAGGAAAAGTGATGGCTCATCTACTAGAAGAACTAATAAACAGTGGAGAAATAGAAGAACCTGACGTAATAGCTGGGATGGAAACAGGAGGAGTACCACTTGCCCTACAAATATCAGAGGAACTAAAAAAGGAATTTGCAATTATAAGACCAAGACACAGTTCCGAAATAAAAGAGAAGCAAAAACAAATCACAGGAATCATAAATCCTACATTCGCAACAGTGAAAAACAAGAAAGTCCTGATTGTTAGCGATGTAATTACAACAGGAATAACAGTACAACACGCCATAGAAAGTCTAAGAGACCTAGAAGCTAGACCAATAGGAGTAATTGTTTTTGTCGATAAAAAATGTTCCGACGAATTGAATGGAATACCAGTAAAATACCTTCTCAGATTAATACAAGTATCCCGCTAATCAACCTTCTTCCTAAATTTAGCAATAAAAAATCCAGGAGTATCATGTAAGTCGGGATAAAATCTTTGAACTAAATTACATTGTGAAATAAATTTCTCACCCTCACAACCATAAAAATACTTTTGCTCCTCAAGCTCTAATCTTAATTCGTTAATGGCATACTTTACATTCAACTCATTTTCTTCAGGGCTAAGAGTACAAGTACTATAAACAAGAACTCCTCCTTTTCTAAGTATTTTCACAGCAGCCCGAAGAAAAGAACGTTGATAAGCAGATAGAGTTAAAATATCTTTTACACCCCGCGTTTCGTAAAGTTTAGGTCGAACGCCCAAAGCTGAACAAGGAGGATCTAAAAGGACCTTATCAGCCTTAAGAGAAGGAAACCTAACTGGAAGCTCCCTAGCATCACCTACATAGGCATCGACAATTTTAACACCAAGTCTCATTAGATTTTCTTTTAAACCCCTAATTTTAGCTTCAGATCTATCAACGGCAAGAATTTTTCCAGAATTATTCATCAATTGAGCAATATGCGAAGTTTTACCACCAGGAGCAGCGCACATATCAACAACAAAATCTCCAGGCTCGGGGTCCAACACCCTACTTACAACAATAGCTGGGAAACTTTGAGGATATATTAAACCCTCTTCGAAAATCTCAGATCCCCTGAAACTTGGAACATTAAAAAGAGAATGGACAATCTCCACGGCAATTCCTCTACCAACTTTAACCATGTCTTTACCATCCATTATAGCAATTCCGACCCCAACAATCTGCCCATATTCGTCCACAACCGCTACTCTATCTCCCCTTACCACACCCTTAGCTTGCAATACCCCAGGCGCAAATAAATGAGCACCCATCAAAACGCTTTCAGCTGCTTTTTTATCAGCAACAACAAACTTATCAACTTTGGGAAGTTTAAAAGGACCTTTTACCTTTAGAAATAAAACTTCCTCTAAATCTTTGTGCAATTCTACTTTAATTCCTTTTCGTTCCAAAAAATCAACAACATCCTCAGTTCTAGATTTTAATAAATTCACACGAATCGAAAATCTATTAGGAGGAGTCTTTAATGCCGCTAAAATTTTCTCTGCCCGTTTTCCATACCGCTCTAACCATCTTATAACAATGTCAACAGGAAATTTGTATCTCAATGCTAACTCTTCAGCTTTTTCATTCAAATTTTCCACACTGCTGCCTCCAACAAATCATTCGCCATAACATAATTTGATAATTTGATAGAAGTTCACAATGAACCTCACATACAATCAAAAAATATTGAAAATTTAAAATCTAACTCTATAATACAAGAAAACAATATATATGAAGTACGGTAGATAAAAGTAGACTGCGCGGGGGTGGCCGAGCCAGGTCAAAGACCAAATATCAAGGGGCTCGATCAAAGGCGGCGGACAGGCCCCCTAAAAACCTGGCCGAAACTCAAGATCCGCTGGCGTAGAGGAAATAAACCGCGCAAGCCTACGTGGGTTCAAATCCCACCCCCCGCACCAAAATTTCAAACCCATTAGACAGAGAAGAGAATAAAACTCTTAGTTGATTTAATAATTGTGACCTCTATTCACTAGAAGAGTTTTTAAGCGAGTGAAAACCCTGCCGAGTAGGAGACATCTCCAACTTATCAAACTAATTTAAT
>Ga0209426_1000310_pt1 | contig 59599 bp, 66 predicted proteins | sample Deesub1362B_J571_FD_187697 | JGI IMG/M metagenome (GOLD analysis project Ga0209426, IMG submission 187697) | Deep oceanic, basalt-hosted subsurface ecosystem from Juan de Fuca Ridge flank, Pacific Ocean, CORK Borehole 1362B_J2.571 (SPAdes)... ... | reverse complement strand
CGATGCGGCGCGATTCACTGAAGCCATTCCAAGGAAGGTCAATCATGCAGAAGTCCATGGCGTGCTTCTCCAGGTAAGGCTGGTAGCCCTTCATGGTGTACATATTCTCCGCCGAGCAGATGGGCACCTTGGTTGACTGTTTTATCTGCAGGAGCGCCTCCGGCTCATAGATGTCCACTTCCAGCCACATCAGGTTGTAGGGCTCCACCGCCCTCGCCACCTGAATAAAGCCCTCTGTCTTGAAGTTGAAGTTAAGGTCCAGGCAGATGTCAACCTCATCGCCAACCGCCTTACGGAAGGTGCTCAGCAACCGGTCAATGGCCTTGAGCAGGCTGTGGTCAATGTTTTGGTCAAAGGTGCGGAACATGCGGGGCCGCTCCCCGGGGATGATGATGTTGGTCTTGAGAGCGGTGTAGCCGCGCGCCACTACTTCTCTCCCCAATTCAGCGATGTCATCCAAGGTCTTGAGCGGGGGTTTGGTGGTGAATAGTTCCGGGTTGCGGGCGCGGTAGGTGCCGCAGTGGGACCAGTAAACCCTTATCTTGTCCCAGAGCGGGCCGCCGAAGAGCTCATAAAGGGGTACGTTGAGCGCCTTGGCCTTGATATCCCAGAGCGCTATCTCTATCCCGGCGATGGCCTTCTGGGCGATGCCCCCCGGGTTCTGCTGGAAATGCTGGCACATCTCCCAGTAAAGTTTTTCCACGGCCATAGGGTTCTGCCCGATGAGCCGGGGCTCGAGGTCCCGGATACAGCCGCCGAGGCCAAATGAGGAGCGGTTATCGGTGCATTCCCCGTAGCCCACCAGCCCCTCGTCCGTCTCCACCTTGACAAAGGTAAATGCCCGCCAGCCAGCATCGCAGAAAATGGGTGTTACTTTGGTGATCTTCATGCCAGACCTCCTTAAGTCTTTTATACTGCCAAAGTAACCGCGGCGTCAATACTCGTCTGGGCATTTTTGCCCATACGCCACGGGCCACCAGGGGTTTAAAAAGGGTTTTGCGGCTGGCTGCGGCTATGGGCAGGGAGCCTATCTTCTGCGAGCCGAGGTGCTCTGGGGATTTTAGAACTTCTTCTGCGGCCGGGTACCGGGCCTCATTGGGCTAGCCTGAGCTTGCGGTAGCAATCACTGCAATAGACCGGTCTACCTTCACGTGGTTCGAAGGGCACTTCAGTTTCCTGGCCACATTCGGCGCATACCGCGGGGAACATCTGGCGTCGGGCTCGGTAGCCATAGCTATCATCGCCGTAACGCTGGGCTCTTCTGGCTTCGCGGCAGGTGGGGCAGCGCTTGGGGTCGTTGGTGTAGCCCTTGGTCTGGAAGAACTCTTGCTCTTCGGCGCTGAAGGTGAAGGAAGCCCCACAATCGGAGCACTGAAGCGTCCTGTCCTTGAAGTGCATCGGACAACCTCCTCTCTTGAGCTAATTGGTTAGAGCTTTGGTTATCCAAACACTTCAGGAGCTAGGGACGCCTTAAGCATTTGATAACCTACACTGAAACCATCATCATTATAGGCCATGCCGGCGCGGTTGGCAAATGGCCCCGGTTAGAGATTTCTCCATCTGGAGAGGAGAAGGTTCTCCTCGTTGAGGTAGACCTTGCCGTCTTCGGTCATCTCAATGATGGTGGCCCGGAGCAGGAACTGCAGCGCCTGGGGCTTGTAATCACGGCGGGTGAACATCCTCTGAAACATTGACTTGGGCTGGAGCCCCAGTTCCTCCAGGGTCTTGGCGTTGCTCGCGCCAACGGCGTTATGCTCCCGGAAGATGCGGATGACTTTGGGGATGTTTCGCGCCAGCATGAACTGGGGTAGGAATATCATGGTGGCGATAAACAGCACGATTAGGAGCACGAGAAAAAGGATATCATTCGTCGTCATCACTCACTCCTTGGTCCTTTTTCTTAGTGGTTGGCGCAGGGAAACCGCCTATGATATATAAATTATCCCCTTTTTGGAAAGAAAAATCTAGTGGGCACAAGGGAGACCCCACATAGTTTAAATCAAAAAGGGATTGGTGTGTCTCTGGGCCCTTTGAGATAGCGTATTTTGAAGGGTGCTGGTGAGATCAGCCCGGGCTGTCCGCAGGGGGGAAAGGTCAGGTGGCGGCAGGAGACGTGGCAGTTGGCGGTGCATCCGGCGATGGCTTTGAAGCGGCCGTCTGGCTGCTTGCGGGCAAAGGGGAGCAGAAAGCGCTCGCAGTGGGCCAGCCCCGGGGAATCGGATTCCTCGGCGCTGAGCTCCTGGCAGGTGGCGTAGGTCATGCCGCTTGCCTCAACCAGCGCCTTCAGCCTGCGGTGAAATTCAATTCTTAAGTCCCGGCGCAGCAGGTAGCCCTGGCTTGTGCCTGAGCGCTCGTAGCGGTATTCCTGGGCAAAGCGTTTGGCGGCTTGCGCAGAGTGTCTCTGGATTACCAGATACACCCGCTCCCAGAGGCTGAGGCCATAAGTGGGGGCTTGTTTTCGGGATAATCTCCCGGTGCTGCACACGATGTGCTTGGCGCCGGCGCCGGCGAAGGTATAAATGAGGCGCTCAATCTCCCCAAACCAGGAGCTGCCGTAGAGGGCCTGGAAGAGGTGGATGAAGACAGGGTCAAAGCGGATTAAAGTATCAATGCCGAGCCCGGAGAGGCGGCGCACCGCTTCCAGGCGTTTTTCCAGGGGAGGGGCTTGCCGGGAAAGCAGGGAGATGATATCGGCGGTTCCCTCGATGGTGATGGCGATGAACTTTGGCCGGTAGTGGGCAAAGCCGGGGAGGTCAAGGAGAAAGCCTGGGTCCCCCTTGGTGGTGATACTGAAGCTCACCCCATAGCGCATCAGCAGCTGAACCAGGCGCTTCACCTGGGCTTTAAGCTCCGGGATGGGCTGACAGGGGTCGGAGACATTGGAGATGGAGATTGGGGGACAGAGTGTTATCCTTTTTAGGTCTCTTTCCACCAGCTCGGGCAGGTTAGCATAAATCAGGGTCTCAGATGAGTAATCGGAGTAGATTGCCTGGCGGGCGTAGCAGTAGAGACAATCATGAACGCAGTGGGCCGGGCCGGGTGGGGTGACATTGATGATCCAGAAATGGGGGCACTTCCGGCTGGGCGAGGTGTAGGGGAAGTCGTGCAGCGTCGAGCCCTTTTTGTTGATTAGTCTTATCTCATGCATGTTCCTTTAAAAATTATACACCCATACGGACTCCTTGGCCTGGCCCGCGGCCAATTGATATAATTAATAGGGCGTCCCAGGAAGCTACTTACTAGAAAGAGGAAGAAGTTGTTCGGCGTGGAGAGCATGGGAAAGCTCTTGATACTCATCGGCGTCTTTCTGGTTTTGTTCGGGGTGCTCTTTACCTTTGGGCAGCGGATTCCATTCCTGGGCAGGTTGCCCGGGGATATCTTCATTGAGAAGGGCGGCTTCTCCTTCTTTTTCCCCTTGGCCACCTCACTGGTTATTAGCCTGATATTGACCGTACTAGTAAACGTCATCTTCAGGCTGCTTAAGTGAGGCTGCCACGAGCTTACCTAGCCCGGTGGAGGATGAGGCGATTTGCACCACGTCTTTGCTTTAGAACCCTTTAAGGCCGATGAGTAACCCTAACTTTTTGTTAGTATACCCTAGTTACTTTCCCATCAAGCATGCCCGGTGCAGCCTGGGGCGCGCACCATGAGGACGGGGACGTGGGAGGAGCGCAGCAGACGGTCGGCGACGCTTCCCAAGACCCAGCGGCTTATCCCAGAGCGCCCGTGGGTGGCCATGATGATCAGGTCAATCCCGTGTTTAGCCGGGTAATCAGCCAGGGTTTCGGCGACCAGTCCGGTGAGGACTTCGGTCTTAACCTTGACCCGGCCGTAGTCAAGGCGGCTCACCAATTGGTCAAGGTAGTCCTTGGCCATGGTTCTATTTCGCTCTTCAATTCGCTTGGCGTCCTCCTCAGGGATGGCGTAATCCGAATATCGCGCCGGCATAGAGGCCGGTTCCACCACACGCACAAATACCACCTCTTTTACCCCGCAGGACTTGACAATGGTCTCCACATGGGGTAGCACGCATTCGGCAAGCTCGGAGCCATCCAGCGGAACCATGATCTTTTGATACATTGCCTTCCTCCTTTAAATTTTATTCACTCAAGCATGCCCGGTGCAGCCTGGGGCGCGCACCATGAGGACGGGGACGTGGGAGGAGCGCAGCAGACGGTCGGCGACGCTTCCCAAGACCCAGCGGCTTATCCCAGAGCGCCCGTGGGTGGCCATGATGATCAGGTCAACTCCGTGTTTAGCCGCGTAATCAGCCAGGGTTTCCGCAGCCTTCCCGCTGAGAACCTCTGTTTTAATATTGACCCGGCCGTAGTCAAGGCGGCTTGCCAGCCGGTCAAGGTAGTCCCTGGCCACAGCCGTGCTTCTGGCATCGATCTCCTCTACCTGCTCCTCGGTGAATTCAGGGTCGCCGCGCACCGGCGTCAGGCTGAAGGGTTCCACTACGCGCACTAAAATAACGCTTTCCACGCCGAGCGCCTTGGCCAAGGTCTCCACATGAGGTAGCACGCATTCGGCAAGCTCAGAGCCATCCAGCGGAACCATAATCTTTTGATACATTGTCTTCCTCCTTTGGCTTTTTGGCCTTGCTGGCTATAAAGCAACGGACTACACGTTAACGCTTCCTTTGCCGATTTTCCCCAAATTATAAGGCGGCTGAAGAACCTCTTCTATGACTTTGGTCACATTCATAGGGGGTGGCAATAATGATAGTCCTGTATTGAGCTTGTGTCAAGGGTTTTGCCTTGACTGGGCTAGTGGCCCAGACTATAATATCCTCGCCGCTGCGGTGGCCACTTTAAGAGGGCTTGAGGATATTAGGATGGGCCTTGAGGAATACCGGCGCAAGCGGGAGTTTGGCAAAACCCCAGAGCCAGCTGGAGGGGAAAGGAGTGAGGGAAAGAGCCGCTTCGTGGTGCAGAGGCACCAGGCGAGCCATCTTCACTATGACTTCCGTCTGGAGATGGAAGGCGTGCTCAAGAGCTGGGCGGTGCCCAAGGGCATGCCGCTTGAGCCGGGCGTGAGGCGGCTGGCGGTTCAGGTGGAAGACCACCCTCTGGAGTACCTTGATTTCGCCGGCACCATTCCGGAGGGAGAATATGGGGCGGGAACGGTGGAGATCTGGGACCAGGGTGGCTTCACCCTGGAAAAGCACACGCCTGGGCAGCTGGAATTTACCCTTCATGGGGAGAGGCTGTCTGGCGGCTACGTCTTGATTCATACTGATGGCAGGAACTGGCTCCTTCTTAAGCGCCGGGGAGACCAAGGCAGGGGAGGTGAGGCTTGAAGATTCTGGGAATCATGGGGAGCCCGAGGATGAAGGGCAATACTGACCTGCTGCTGGATGAGGCGCTGCGGGGAGCCGAAAGCGCGGGGGCGGAAGTTGAGAAGATGGTGGTGGATAAGCTGAAGATAACCCCCTGCCGTGAGTACTATCAGTGCGTAAAAGACGGTAACTGCGTCATCAGGGATGATATGGACACCGTCTATGCCAAGCTTCTTGAGGCGGAAGGGATAATCGTCGCCTCGCCGATATTTTTCTATGGCCTCACCGCCCAGCTCAAGGCGCTCATTGACCGCTGTCAGGTCTTGTGGGCGAGGAAATACATCCTTCACCGCCTGCCAGAATCAACCAGAAAGGGCGCCTTTATTGCCGTTGGGGCCACCCAGGGTAAGCAACTCTTTGATGGGGCGATATTAACGGTGAGGTACTTCTTCAAGGCCTTCGGCGTTGAGTATGTAGACGAGCTTCTCGTCCGGGGCGTGGATAAGAGAGGGGAAATCAAAGAGCATCCCACGGCGCTGGAGGCAGCCTTTGAGCTGGGCAAGAGGCTAGTGCAGAGGCTCGCTTAAGCTTACTTTCCCTTTTTCTCCTTGGTGGCTGGTGCGTAGAACTCCCTCAGCTTGAGCGCCATTTCCTTCAGTTTTTCGGCCACCAAGTAGTTAAGGGTGCCTTCAGGGTAGGTGCCGTCCTCCCTTTTCTGGCCAGCCTCCAGGCCAGTGATGACCTCTATCCCCTCATCAATGGTGCTCACCGCGTAGATGTGGAACTTGCCCTCTCGGACTGCCTCCACCACCTCTGGCCGCAGCATCAGATTCTTTAGGTTGCGGCTGGGTATCATCACCCCTTGGTCGCCGCTGAGCCCCTTGGCCCGGCAGACCTGGAAGAACCCCTCTATCTTTTGATTTACGCCGCCCACGGGCTGGATTTCCCCTTTCTGGTTCACCGAGCCGGTGACGGCGATGTTCTGCTTTATGGGCACGCCTGAGAGGCTGGATAAAAGCGCGTAAAGTTCGGCAGAGGAGGCGCTGTCCCCCTCCACACCCTCATAGGACTGCTCAAAGCACAGGCTGGCGGATAGCGAGAGGGGGTGTTCCTGGGCGTATTTCCAGCCCAGATACCCGCTGAGGATGAGAACGCCCTTATCATGGATGCGGCCGCTGAGCTGAGACTCCCGCTCAATGTTGATCAGTCCATCCCGCCCCAGAAAAGTCTTGCAGGTGATGCGCGATGGCTTGCCGAAGGTCACATCCCCCAAGGTATAGACGCTGAGCCCGTTCACCTGGCCGACCACCTCCCCCTCGGTGTCTATCATGATGAGGCCGCGCTCGATCATCTCTCTTATCCGCTCGTCGGGCAGGTTGTGGCGGAAGCGCCTCTCCTCAATCGCTTTCTCCACGTGACGCGCCGATACCAGCGAGGCGCTCTCCTGGTGAGCCCAGTGCTCTGCTTCCTCCACCAGCTCCTTGATCCAGGCAAATCTGGAGGACAGCTTCTCCTGGTCACCCACGGTGCGGGAAGCATACTCCACTACCTTGGCCACGCCACTGCGGTCAAAGTGGTGCAGCTCACACTCCTCACAGTAGCCGGCGATGAAGGCGGCAAAGGCCTTTAAGTTCTCCGGGGTGTTGTCCAGCTGGAAGTCAAAGTCAGCTTTGACCCGGAAGATCTCCCAGAAGTCCTCATCATACATGGAGAGGAGTTGATAGAGCAGGCCATCACCGATGAGGATCACCTTGACGTTTACCGGCATGGGCTGTGGTTTCAGCCCTTGGGGGGAAATGAGGCCGAGCTGCTCAAAGGGGTCCTCAATGCGCACCTCTTTGGTCTTGATGGCCCGCTTTAAGGCTGGCCAGACGGCGGGGTTGGTCAGCACATCGTTGGCGCTGAGCAGCAAGTACCCCCCATTGGCCAAGTGCAGCGCCCCGGGCTTGAGCATGGTGTGGTCGCTGAGGTAGCCCCCGAGGAGGAACCGCCGCTCAATCTTGCCAAACAGGTTGACATAATTGGGATTGGGTTCGGTGACCACGGGCGGGCCCTTGGTGGTGCTGTTGTCCACAAAGACATTTACCTTGAAGGGGAGGAAGGGGTCACGTTCACCTATGGCCTGACTTACCGGTACGCCGAGAACCGGGTGGGATGGCTCCTCTTTCTCCTTGAATATGTCCAGGTGATTCAAGGTGAAGGACTTGAGGTCATTGAGGTACTGGGTTATCCTCTCCGAGTTCTGGTATTCCTTCATCAGGGCGTTGAAGAGCCGGGATATGGTGAAATCAGCCACGGCTTTGTCGGCATTGCGCAGCTTCTCCACCGTCTGGTTTTCCAGTTCCCGAATTTTCTCAAAAGTAGTCCGTATTTTTTTGAGCAAAACAGTCCGTTTTTTCTCCAGTTCCTTACGCACCGGTTTTTCCAGCGCCAGGTACTCGGCCTGGGACAGCGGCTTGCCTTCAAAAATGGGGATCAGGGCCGGCCCCACCGGCGTCATCTGGAGCTGAAAGCCCCGCCGCTGCGCCTCCTCGGCCATCTCCTCCAGGAATTTCTGCTGCTTGGTCTGGCTTTCCTCCACCGTCTTCTTCCGCTGGTTGGTGTACTCCTGGGTGGAGAAAGCCTTGGGCAGCTCTTCTTTAAGCCTCTGCAGGAGGTTATCTATCTGGTCTCGGAAGGGTTTGCCTTTCCCCTGGGGTAGGTTTATGATCTGCGGGCGGTCAGGGTCAGCGAAGTTGTAGAGATAGCACCAGTCCTCCAGAGGAGGTCCATTCTCCTCCACCTTCCTCCTTTCCACCAGCCTCTGGATGTAGGTCTTCACCACTGAGGTCTTGCCGGTTCCGGTGAGCCCGGCTACGTAGATATTGTAGCCCTCGCGGTTCATGGCCAGGCCAAATTCAATGGCCCGGATGGCTCTATCCTGGCCAACGAACTCCCGCAGCGGCGCTAGGTGCTTGGTGTGGTTGAAGTCAAAGATGGCCGGGTCACACTGCCAGCGCAATTTATCAGCCGGGACCTCGTATTTAGAGATGTCCATGGGTCTCTCCTCTCGGTGCGGGACTGGTTGGGGGCACTATCTTTTTCCTAAGTTATACCATTAGTCCTGGCGTGAATCAAGCTGGCTGGGGGGCTCTATTCCGGGCATAAAAGGGTGATAAAATACGGATTGACTTGTGAGATTTGAGTTGCTAGAATATGGTGAATTTGTCTCCAAACATGTGGCGGGAAGGGATTCCCGTCTCTTTCTTAATGATTAATGATAATGATTTATAATAAGGTTTCGCGATAGGGGTACTCCAATGCTAGTGGTGGCGTGTGTCAAGCAGGTGCCGGATACTACTCAGGTTGAGGTTGACCCGACTACCGGCACCCTGAAGCGGGAAGGCGTGCCCTTTATCATGAATCCCTTTGACATTCACGCCCTGGAGGAAAGCCTCAGGCTCAAGGATAGATATGGGCTTCGTGCCGTGGTGGTTTCCATGGGGCCTCCCAGCACCGAGGTCACCCTGAGGAAGGCGCTGGCGCTAGGGGCGGACGAGGCGGTGCTCTTGAGCGACCGTGCTTTTGGTGGCGCCGATACCTTGGCCACCAGCCTGGTTTTGGCCGAGGCCATCAGGCGGCTGGATGAGCGGGAGGAGGTGGCGGTGGTGGTTTGCGGCCGGCAGACCATTGATGGCGATACCGCCCAGGTAGGGCCGGGGATCGCCACCCGTCTGGGATACTCCCAACTTACCTTGGTTGACCGCATTGATGAGGTAGACTTGAGGGCAAGGAAGGTGAGGGCCAGGCGTAAGGTGGGCGGGTGGCATGAAACGGTGGAGGCGCCGCTGCCAGCGATGATCGCGGTGGTGCGGGAGATAAACCGGCCGCGCTATCCCACCGTGCCCAGGCGGCTGATGGCTGAGGAGGCTACCATCGCCCTCTGGAATAATGAGGTGATGAAGCTGGATGAAAACAAAATCGGGCTCAAGGGCTCGGCGACACAGGTGCGCCGCATCTTCTCCCCGGAAAGAGCCAAGGGTGAGATACTGGGCGATGGCTTGAGTAACCCCGAGGAAGCCGCCCATTTATTGATCGGTAAGCTGATAGAGAAGGATATCCTTTACCTGTAGCGTCTGGTCAGGTTGCTGTTTAAAAGATTATGACAGAGGAAAAGAGGGTAAAGAAACCCAGGGGTGTCGCCCGTCTCATTCCGGGTAAGTGCATCGCCTGCGGGGCGCGCTGCCAGAGCGCCTGTCCCAAAGATGCCATCGAGATGAATGAGAAGGGCGAGCCCATCATTCTGGTTGAGAAGTGTATCTCCTGCCGTAAGTGCCTCAAGGTTTGCCCGGCTGATGCTCTGGAGATTTACTTTACCCCGGAGGAGCGGAAGATCCTCGCCGAGATGGAGGCTCGGGCCAAAGCCGCCGCTGCTGAAGCTGAGAAGATGAGTGCCGAAGAGGCGGCGCTGCTGGCCAAGCTCAAGGAGTACCGGGGTGTTTGGGTATTTGTCGAGCAGATCGCCGGGGAGCCAGCGGAGGTTTCCTGGGAGCTACTGGGGGTGGGGGCTGACCTGGCCCGAACCTTGGGCGTTGAGCTCTGCTCGGTGGTGATCGGGGACAAGGTGGAGGGGCTCTGCTACGAGTCATTCGCCTACGGCGCCACCAAGTCTTATCTCATAGATGACCCGGTATTTCACTACTACCGCACCGAGCCTTACTACAAGGCCATCTGTTATCTGGTGGAGAAGTACAAGCCTGAGATTATGCTCATGGGAGCCACCGGCCTGGGGAGGGACCTGGCCGGTGCCGTGGCCACCAAGCTCCAGACTGGGCTCACCGCCGATTGCACCGGTCTAGCCATTGGTGAGAACCGCAACCTGCTGCAGACCCGCCCCGCCTTTGGTGGCAACATTATGGCCACCATCCTCACCGAGCGCACCCGCCCGCAGATGGCCACGGTCCGGCCGCACGTGATGCCCATGCCCAAGAAAGACCCATCCCGCCGTGGTGAGATTGTCCGCGAGTCCGTGCCCATCAGGGAAGATGATATCGCCGTCAAGGTGCTGGAGGTGATTGATGAGCGCAAGGCCGGGGAGGTGGACGTGGCGGCGGCGGAGGTCATCGTTTCTGGTGGGCGGGGCATGTGTGCCAAGGAGAATTTCAGCATTCTGCAGGAGCTGGCTGACGAGCTTGGCGGGGTGGTGGGCTGCTCGCGCGGGGCGGTGGAGGCTGGCTGGATGCCGGCGGAACGCCAGGTCGGTCAGACGGGAAAGACGGTCAGACCCAAGCTCTACATCGCCTGCGGTATCAGCGGGGCGATTCAGCATCTGGTCGGCATGCAGCAGTCAGATATCATCGTGGCCATCAACCGTGACCGGCACGCCCCCATTTTTGAGGTGGCCAATTACGGGATTGTGGGTGATGTCCTGGAGGTGGTTCCAGCTCTTACCAACCGCATCAGGGAATTGCGTGCCAAGGAGGGGACAGGTGGTCATCGGGGGTGATAAGGCAGGAGAGGTAAAACATGTCGTCTAATGCCATCATATTTGCCATCGTTTTTCTCGCCGCCATGGCGCTTTTTGCCTGGAGCAGCTTCCGGCGCTTTCGTCTGGTGGCTCTGGGTAGGCCGGAAGACCGCTTCAGTGACCTGCTAAAGCGCCTCGGGGGCATGCTGGTCTACGCCTTTGCTCAGCGGCGCGTGCTCAGCCGGCCTTTTGGCCTGAATCACTTTGTCCTTTTCTGGTGCTTTTTGATCCTATTCCTGGCCAATACCGAGTTCTTATTTGGCGGGCTCTTTCCAGACTACGTGAGCCTTTCCCGGCTGCCGGATGGGGCCTACCACACGTTGGCTTTCATTTTTGACGTGGTGTCCGCTCTGGCGCTCCTGGCGGTGGTGGTGGCGTTTATCCGCCGGGCTGCCTTTGCTTCCCCCCACATCGGCGGGCTGAGCCGTGATGCCGTCACCATCCTGTCGCTGGTGGCTATCTTGATGATTGCCTTCTTTGGTCTGCATGGTGGCAAGATTGCCCTGGGCAGCGAGCCCGCCGCCTATATGCCGGTGTCAGGCTTCGTGGCGGGGGCTTTCTTCTCAGGCGCCTCAGCGGGGAGCCTGGCCGGATATATCAACTTTTTCTGGTGGCTTCACGCCATCGTGCTGCTCGGTTTCCTCAATTACCTACCTTACAGCAAGCATATGCATATCCTCACCGCGGTACCCAACTGTTTCTTCCGCAATCTCTCCCGGGTCAAAATCCTGCCCCGGGAGGAGTTCAAAAAGGGCAATACCTTTGGCGTGGGGCAGGTGAATGAGTTTACCTGGAAGGGGCTGTTTGACTCCTATTCCTGCACCGAGTGTGGGCGCTGCTCGGACGCGTGCCCTGCCACCTTCACTGGAAAACCCCTAGACCCCAGGCTGGTCATCCACGATATCAAGATGAACCTGCTGAAAAATGGCCCCCTTATCGCCAGAAAGAAGACGCCAGTGCTACCCCTAATCGGCGACGATAAAGAGGGCAGTATCGCCGAGGAGGTCCTCTGGGAGTGCACCACCTGCGGCGCCTGCGTGGAAGTGTGTCCGGTGTTTATTGAGCATTTCCCCCGAATCATTGATATGCGCCGCTACCTGGTGGAGATGCATGCCAAGTTTCCTGAGGAGCTGCTCACCCTCTTTGATAACATGGAGCAGCGTAGCAATCCCTGGGGCATCGCCCCTGCCGAGCGGGTTAAGTGGGCCGTGGACATTGAGGTCAAGCCCTTTGAGGCAGATAAAACGGAGTATCTCTTTTTCGTCGGCTGTGCCGGGGCTTTTGATGCCCGCACCCGCCGCACCACGGTGGCTCTGGCCCAGATTCTGGAGGCGAGCGGTGTTTCCTGGGGCATTCTGGGCAGAGATGAGCTATGCTGTGGTGACAGCCTGCGCCGGCTGGGCAATGAATTCGTCTTTGATAACATGGCCAGGGAGAATATCAAGCTGTTTGCTGATAGGGGGATCAAGAAGGTCATCACCCAGTGTCCGCACTGCTACAGCACCCTGAAGAATGACTACCGCCAGTACGGCGCCGAGCTGGAGGTCATCCACCATTCCGAGTTGATAGCTCACTTGATTCAAGAGGGCAGGCTAAAACTGGATGGGGCTGGAGACCTGGGACGGGTGGTATTCCATGATTCCTGCTATCTGGGGCGTCATAATATGATTTATGAGGCCCCGCGTAAGGTCATCACCTCAGCTACCGGTCAAGAACCCACCGAGATGGCGCGCCATCATGCTAAGTCCTTCTGCTGTGGGGCTGGCGGTGGGCGCATGTGGATGGAGGAGCCGATTGGCAAGCACATCAACGTGGCCCGGGTTGAGGAGGCGCTGGAGAAGGACCCGGAGACCATCTGTGTCTGCTGCCCGTACTGCATGATCATGTTTGAGGACGGGCTGAAAGACAAGGGCGTTACCGAGAAGGTCAAGGTGCTGGATCTGGCCGAGGTCGCCGCCAGAGCTCTGAAGTAGATATCAGTCACTACCTTGAAGGTAGAGCTTTCGGGCCAGGGCTTTACCGCTTTCGGTGAGGAATACTCTCTCAATGATGTTGGCCAGTTTTTTCTGGTCCTGAATATCATACTCGTCCCGCAGATTTACCAGCCAGTCAGCATCGTAGAGGATTTTGAAGTTCTGGGTATTTATTTTCCCCGGGCTGTGATGGTGAGCGATGATTTCACAGATTTGCTCAATTTGCCCTGGTTCAACCCCCAAGTTGGCTAGGATTTGCCGGGCGATAGGTGGGCCCTCTTTCTCCTGATACTTGCCCAGCGTGCTGCCGTACTTCTTCTCTGCCTGGTGAATGCCGATGTCATGGAGGACAGCCGCCCCGATGACGATAGAGCGGTCTCCCTCCTCCCGTTCCAGCAATTCCTCAGCATATTCGGTTACCCTGCGGGCATGGTTGATCCTCTTTAAGTCTCCCTTGAAGTAGTCCTCCATGGCTCGCAGCAGCACGGCTTTGATGGCTTTCATTTTTGCTCCGCCTTCAAAAGAGGTAATGGGCCAGCATATCCAGTCGGCCGTGTTTGATGAGGTACATGCCGGAGAATCTCATCACCTGCCTTATCTTTTCCCGGTAGCCTGGGGCGTAGCAGTGGGTTTGGCACTTCTTGCACATCGGCTTGGGGTCATAGGGGCAGAGGAGCAGCTTGGCGATGCCGTGGCTGAGCAATTTCTCACAGTCCGGGCAAAGGGCTAATTCCTTATGGCTCAGGATGGGGTGCAATCTGGCGTCTCTCAGGGGGAAGGGGCTTTTGGCCTCCTCCCGGTGGTTTTCCCGGCAGAAGATGGAGATGAAGTTAGCTAGTACCTTTATGTCTTTCTTTTTCTTGCCATCCAGCCTATCGAATATCTTGGGCATTTGCTATCCCCGGTAAGTCTGCCTTAGCCACCTTTTTATGATTTTCGGTCGCCCTTAACGCCTATGGTGATCTCCTTGAGGGGGATATCCTTGCCGCTGGCCTGGATTGCCTGCCGGGCCATGTGCACCAGCCCAAAGCAGCAAGGCACTTCCATGTGCACCACGGTGAGGCTATTTGGCTCAGCGTGGCGCAGGATCTGGGTGAGCTTGCTTAAGTGAGCCTCAAAGTCATCCAGCTTGGGGCAGGCGATGACCAGAGCATGGTTCTGTAGGAAGTCCTGGTGAAAGCCGGGGTAGGCGAAGGGAACGCAGTCGGCGGCGAGCAGCAGGTCAGCGCCCTGAAGGAAAGGTGCCCCCGGCGGGACAAGGGTGAGCTGCACGGGCCAGTGAGCCAGCATGGACTGGACGGGGGCTTCGGCCGCGCTTGGGATTCTGGTGGAGCGTCCTTCAAACTGGGTGACGGTGGCTGAAGGGCAGCCGCAGGGGAGCTCGTCACTGGCTTGAGCCGGCTCTTTTGAGTGCAGGTGGTGTTCCACCGCCTCTTCATTGAACTCCTCGGCTTCGCGCTCCTCAATGGTGATGGCTCCCTGGGGACATTCTCCAAGGCAAGCGCCGAGGCCGTCACAATATTGCTCACTGATGAGCCTTGCCTTGCCGTCTATGATCTGGAGCGCACCTTCAGCGCAGGAAGGGACGCAGAGGCCGCAGCCATTGCATTTCTCCTCATCAATTTTGACAATCTTCCGTATCACCTTTGTGGTCATCCCGAATGCCTCCTTAATAATCTTTTAGAACTTGCTTTAAAGCTCGTCTGGGCTAGCTTTCCTCCCCGCCCCTGAGCTCCTTCCATCTTTCCTCTCCCAGACATTCGCGGGCGGAAGCGCACCAGTCAATGCAGGAGGGCATCTTCTCCCGGTAAACGTATGTCCCGCATTTGTGGCATTTCACCTTCAGTTCATCGGAGAAAATCTCCACTTCGGCATCACAGTTGGGGCACTTGTACAGTGATACCCGCAGCTTGCGCATGTCCTGGCCAGGACACTTGACCATGGCGGTCACCTCCTGTCTTGGGTTTTTTCATGCTCTGTAGCCCTATGATAGCAGCAGATTATAGTAGCTTACTATGATTTGAATCACATAAGGAAAAGGTAGCTAGAATTGGCCGTCGCTTTTGGGCGGGGAGCTAGGCTGGTCTTATATTTTTGGCGGGCCTTCGCTCAGCAGTCTCAGCTTGGTCTCGTCGAGGATGGTTATCTTGCCCCGGACGGAGCGAATGATTCCCCTCTCTCTTAACTGGCTGGTGAGCCGGATGGCGGTCTCGGTGGTGGTCCCGGCCATGTCCGCTATCTCCTGCCGGGTGAGGGGGATGGTGGGGCCGAGCTTTGCCTTAAGCATGAGCAGCGTTCGGGCCAGACGCTGCTCCACCCGCTCTCCGGCTAGGTCCTTGAGGCGGCTCTGGGCGTCTCTCAGCCGTCCACCCAGGATGTTGATGATGCTTAAGGCTACCTGAGGGTGGGTGGCGAGAAATGAGATAAAGTCCTGCCTCCTGATGCCCAGTATTTTAGCGTCGGTGGCTGCTTGGGCGGAGGCAGGGTAGGGTTTACCTTCAAAAACGGCCACCTCACCGAACATCTCCCCAGGGCCAAAGAAGGCGATGATGAACTCCTTGCCTGAACTGGAGTGCTTGAGCACTTTTATCCTTCCCTCAATGACCACGTAGAAATAGTCTGGGGCATCTCCCTCCCAGAAAATAAACTCCTCCGCCCGGAAGCTGCGCTCGCTGGCCAGTTTCGCCAGCTCATCGAGCTCATCAGCGCTCAGGCTGGAGAAGATGAGTGATTGTTTTAAGATACTGGCTCGGTCAGTCCCCGCCAAAGCTGCTGTCCTTCACTTATTCCGCCAAAGCGGGCGTTTGTTTCATTTTAGTATACCATACTGGAAAGCTGATATGGCTTTGGGGCTCTCACCCGTGTTAGGTTTACCCAAATTTAACAAGTTTTCTCCAAAATACCCCTAAAGCCGTTGACTTGGTGGCCGCAGGTGGTACAATTTTAATATAAGGTATTATAAAGGAGGTGCTGTGATGGGGGTGACGGGCAGAAGAGTTCGGATTTCTCGGTTGAGCAAGGTGGTCGGGGTTTCGATTGCTTTGGTTTTGGCGTTGGCACTGGCAATGCCAGCGGTGGCTGGTGAGGGCAAGGTCATCCCCAAAGGGGAACTGCGCACCGATATTCTGGTTCACTATGATAAGCCCGATAGCCCAGGCAAGGGCAAAGGGCCGCCTGGCGGGGATGATGAGGAGAAAGTGCTGGATTATTATGAACTTTTGGGGCCAAAGTGGTTTTCCCTGCCGGTAAACTACACTATTGACATAAGTTTCTCCCCGGTTGACCCACTGGCTGGCGCTGGCGAGATTGAAAGAGCCTTTGAAGCCTGGGATGCGGTTGTTGATGATGAGTTGTTTGCTCCTCCGGTGGTGAGTGATGAGGTGGTGGTGGACTTTTATGATGCGGAGAATACCGTATCCTGGCGCATCCTGAGTGGTTATCCCCAGGCCATCGCCGTGACTGCCCTTCGTTACTATGATAATGATGGCGATGGCGCCATGTCCCAGGGCGATGAGTTTTATGCCTTTGACGTGGTTCTCAACCTGATGCAGAGGTGGGCCATTGACCCTGATGGAGAGGGGCCCCTCAAGCCTGACGCCAAGGGGAAGTGGTTTGACGTGCGCAACATCGCCACCCATGAAGCGGGGCACGTGGTGGGCCTGGATGACCTCTATGACGATGTTTACTCTGAGCTGACCATGTATGGTTATGCCTCACCCAAGGAGACCAAGAAGATTTCTTTGGAAGCTGGGGACATAGCCGGGGCTCAAGCGCTTTACTAAAATAGCCTGGACTAGTTTGGGCTAAGAAGAAAAAGGAAGCGGGCTGGGTAAGTCCGCTTCCTTTTTTGTCGGTGCTTTTTAGCCAGTGAGTGCCTTTCTCCCCGCAATCTCCTGATTTAAATACCACTTCCGGACGGCGTCAACCACCTCATCGATGTCATCACAGACCCGAAGGAGATGAAGGTCTTCTTCCGAGATGTATCCTCTGGCCAGAGTGTAGTCCCTGAGCCACTGGAGAAAGCCACTCCAGTAATGGCTATCAAACAATATCACCGGGAAGGGTTTTATCTTGTGGGTCTGCATCAGGGTCAGCACCTCGGTCAGCTCATCAAGCGTCCCCAGGCCGCCGGGCATGATGATGAAGGCGGTGGCGTACTTGACCAGCAGCACCTTGCGCACGAAGAAATGCCTGAGGCTCAGGGATAAGGTGGCGTAAGTGTTGGGTGCCTGCTCCTCGGGGAGCTCAATGTTGACCCCCACTGATTTCACCCCGGCCTCAAGGGCGCCTTTGTTGGCCGCCTCCATCAGCCCCGGGCCGCCGCCAGTGATTATGGAGAAGCCCACCTCGCCCAGCCGCCGGGCGATCTCTTCCGTCTTTTGGTATAACTCCTCCCCCGGTTTAACCCGGGCAGAGCCGTAGATGCTGACGGCTGGCTCCACCCCAGAGAGCCGGTCAAAGCCTTCCACCAGCTCGCCGATGATGCGGAACATGCGCCAGGACTCTTCTTTGGCGAGCTCATTTATCTCATATTCCGGTCGCATTTTTTGCCTCCATAACTAGGTTAGCTTGAGCTTGAATCTATGCCGAAGGTTGACTTGAGAAAGCGGGTGATTTTTCTTCTGATGAGGGGATACCAGAGCCAGATGGTGCCGTGGGTGGCGGGAAGCCAGGTGATGGCTGGCTTGCCGCAGGCCTCCCAGAACTCTTGGGCGGCCTCCCTCGGTATGTATTCGTCCCAGGCTGCGTTGAGCATCAGCATGGGGCGCCCCCGCAGATAAGGGGCGAAGGTCATCGGGTCTGTGAGGAAGCTCTGTCTTGCCGGGGTCACTCGCTCAAAGCCCTTCTCCGCCACCTCGGCGAGATAGCGGGCGTACTGGCGCTGGATTTCACGGTATTCCGCCTCACTGCGCTGGTAGTACTTTTTCATCAACGGGTTTCGGCTCTGGCGGCTGATCTTTTCTGAATTCCCGGCGGCGGTGATGAAGACACCCGCCTTGATGCGCTCATCTATACCCATGGTTATCGCTGAAATAAAGCCGCCAAAGCTGATGCCGATGAGAGCTATCCTCTCCCCGTCTAGCTCGCCGCGGCCCGTTGCCCAGTCAAGCACTTGGCGTGTCTCAATTACGGAGAGCCGGTAGCCCTCAAACCACTCCTCCGCGGAGAGCTTGTGCAGGCGGTTCTGCATCGTTTGCGGCAGGCGGCTGGAGTGGAAGATGAGGTAGAGGATAAAGCAGGCGATTCCCTCCTTGGCCAGAGCCCGGGCGAGGCACCTGGCCGGGAGCAGGCTCGGGTCTCCCATGCCGTGAAGCACTATGGCCAGAGGGGCTTTGGCAGTGTTCCGTGGCTGGAAGTACTCACCGCGCACCGTGTTGGCTCTTGCATGGTGGGTGGGGTGGGCGGTGGGGAAATCAACTGCATAGTGCCACCACCTCTGGGTCGTCCCTTTTAGCGCTAGGTTGGCCTGAAGCTCACCGTTGGCATAATCATAAGGGTTCATGGCTCAAAATGCCGGGGAAAACCTTGCTCATTCTACCTTGCCTTGAGCCCCTCTTGCAAGCTGGGCTTCTGGCGCCGCTTTGGCGGTGAACTTTTCATAACTGGGGCAGAGCTCCCCTAGCACGCACTCGGGGCAGCGGGGGCGTTGGGCTCGGCACACCTTTCTCCCGTGCTCTATCATCAGGATGTGAAACCGGTAGATATCCTGGGGCGGCACCATGCCCTCAAGCAGCTGGTGGGCCTGCTCCACGGACATCTTTTCCCCGACCAGCCCCAGCCGCTTGGCCACCCGGAAAATATGGGTATCCACGGGTAGAGCAGGCCTTCCCAGGGAGAAGAGAAAGACGCAGTTGGCGGTTTTGGTGCCGACTCCCGGCAACTGCTTCAGCCACTCTCTCGCCTCAGGCAAGGGGAGCTGGCTCAGGAAGTCAAGCTCAAGTTTGCCCCGACGGCGCAGTATCTCCTGGAGGGTCTGTTTGATGCGCTTGGCCTTGATTTCCCCCAGCCCACCGGCCCGTATGCAGGCGGCAATCTCGCTTTCCTCGGCCGCCGCTACCTCCTCCAGACTGGAGAAGGAGGCAAGTAGAGAGGCAAAGGCCCGCCTGGAGTTGGTGTCTGAGGTATTCTGGGAAAGGATGGTCCGGATGAGCACGGAGAGCGGGCTATCAGCTGGCTGCCAGCGACGGGAGCCATACCTCTGGGTGAGCAGACTGAGGACCTGTTCCACGCTTCCTTCGCCCATATAACACCATTATATACGGAGATTGAGCGCAGGGGAAAGCTTGGGCTTGGCTTAAAAGACTTTCTAGCTTGGTTTGGTGCCGAGGGTGATGCTTATCTCGATTGGCTCGCCATCGCGCAGAATGGTGAGGGTGACATCCTCACCTGGGGTAAAGCGCTGCAATTGGCTCTTGAGCTCTTCCACGCTCCTCACCGGCTCACCCTCCAGGGCGATGATGACGTCGCCGCCCACCAACAGGTGGTGCTGGGGGAGCTTGAGGCCCACACCCCCAAAGCGCTAGCATAAGGGCGAGCCATATGGCGATAAGCCACCTACCTTGTTTCACCTTGGTCATCCCTTAGAGATAGAGGTAATCCAGGCAAGCATCCCGCAACCAAGCGAGCATCTCCCACCTTTAAGCGGCGGCCCTAGCCTATTTTGAGGAAGCGCTGTGGCTTACTCTTTGTCTTTGTGGGCTTGGGCGACGTGTTTTTGCCAGCACTTCTCATGAACGTAAACGGCGCATTTGGCACAGTAGTAAAGGTGGGCTCTGGCCTCCTTACCGCAAACTGGACAGTTCACCCCTTGGCCTCCTTAAATTTTTTAAACAAATCTCCAGCTCAGGCCGTTCCAGAAGCAAATGAGGTTGCCGCATCTGGAGCACACCACTCTGGGGCTGCTGTTTACCCTCTGCTCCTCTCCCCTCACCAGCTTCCGGCAATTGCGGCAGTAGATTTTCTTGGCACAGAGCTTCATGGCATTCCCCCTTTCCGTTTACCGAGGCTGTGCTTTTCCTCCTGTTCCGGGACCTTCTTAAAACTGGCCTCGTTATTGGGCTTTAGTACTCCGGTGGTGGAGGCGGGGCCGCCTTCTCCTTCTCCGGGATATCGGTGACTAAGGCCTCGGTGACCAGCGCCATAACCGCCGTGCTCACCGCGTTCTGCAGGGCGGTACGGGTGACTTTGAGCGGGTCAATTATTCCCCTCTCCTCCATATCGCAGTACTCTTCCTTGACCACATCGTAGCCGAAGCCGGGCTTGGAGGCCTTCACCTTGGCCAGAACTACCGAGCCATCCTGCCCAGCATTGGTGGCGAGCTGCCGCAGCGGCTCCTCAAGCGCCCGCCGGATAATATTAGCCCCGATGAGCTCATCGCCCTCAAGGGAGAGCTTGTCCAGGGCGGGCAGGGCGTTGATGAAGGCCACACCACCGCCAGGCAGGGTGCCCTCATCCGCCGCCGCTTTGGTTGCGGAGAGGGCGCCTTCAACGCGGCGCTTCTTCTCCTTCAGCTCAACTTCCGTTGGCGCCCCAACCTTGATGACGCCAACGCCACCGGCCAGCCTGGCCAGCCTCTCCTGGAGCTTCTCTCTATCATAGTCAGAGGTGGTCTCCTCAATCTGGGCTTTTATCTGCCTTACTCTGGCCTGGATCTGCTCCGGTGAGCCCTTGCCCTCAACGATGGTGGTGCTGTCCTTATCGGTCACCACGCGCCGGGCCCGGCCCAAGTCCTCCACCCTCACCGACTCAATGGTTCTCCCTTTCTCCTCGGAGATAACCTGGCCACCGGTGAGGATGGCGATGTCCTCCAGCATGGCCTTGCGCCGGTCGCCAAAGCCGGGCGCCTTGATGGCGAGACAGTTTAAGGTCCCTTTAAGCTTGTTTACCACTAGAGTTGCCAGGGCCTCCTTTTCAATATCCTCGCCGAAGACGACGATGTTCTTGCTCACCGGGCTCAGTTTTTCCAGGACAGGCAGGAGGTCAGAGACGGCGGAGAGCTTCTTATCGGTGATCAGAATATAGGGCTCCTCAATCACCGCCTCCATTTTCTCGGTGTCGGTGATGAAGTAAGGGCTGATATAACCTCGGTCAAACTTCATCCCCTCCACGTATTCGGTCTCAAATCTTATCCCTTTGCCTTCCTCTACGGTAACCACTCCGTCCTTGCCCACCCGGTCCATGACCTCCCCGATGATCTCGCCGATCTCAGGGTCATGAGCGGTGATGGTGGCGATCTCGGTCATCTGCTCCTTGGTGGTCACCGGCTTGGCCATCTTCTTCAGTTCCTCAACGATGCATTCCGTGGCCTTCTCCATGCCCCGCTTTAAGGCCATGGCATCAGCGCCAGCAGCGATGTTCTTGAAGCCCTCTCTGATCATGGCCTGGGCGAGAACGGTGGCCGTGGTGGTGCCATCACCGACGTCATCGCCGGTTTTCTTGGCAGCTTCCTTGATGAGTGATACCCCCATGTTGGCAAAAGGGTCTTCCAGCTCGATCTCCTTGGCCACGGTAACCCCGTCATGGGTGCTGGTGGGTGGGCCGAACTTCTTGTCCAGGATGACGTTGCGCCCCCTGGGACCGAGGGTAACTTTCACCGCGCTGGCCAGGGTATCAGCACCCTTTTTGAAGTATTCTCTGGCTTCTTCCTTGAAGATAAGCTGCTTGGCCATTTCTCTCCTCCTCTTCTCGCGATTAGACCTGTGGCGCTAGGTTTTCTTCGCCATGATATCGCTCTCGCGCAGAATCAGCAGTTTCTCATCATCAACCTCCACCTCAGTTCCGGCGTATTTGGCGTAGATAACTCGGTCGCCGACCTTGATTTCCATGGCCAGCCTCTTGCCATCATCGGCCAGTTTCCCCGGCCCCACGGCGATGACCTCACCTTCCTGGGGCTTTTCCTTCGCCGTATCGGGGAGGATGATGCCTCCCTTGCTCACCTCCTCTGGCTCGATGGGCTTGACCACGACTCGGTCAGCGAGCGGCTGGAGCTGTGTCATGGTTTCGGTTTTGCTTGCCATATCGCCCTCCTTTTCCCTTTGGCTAATTTAATTCTGGCTGGTGGCGTATTAGAATCACGCAAGACGAACGTTAGAATTGCGTTAGAACCATGAAAAATGGGTGCTAGCGCGGCTCGTCTTTTGCCTTTCTCCTCAGTTTTTCAAATTGCCGCAGCAGTTCTTTCTCCTTGCGGCTCAAATTTGTCGGCGTAACCACTTTCACCATGACGTACTCATCCCCCCGGCCATGGCCGCTAGCGCGGGGCATGCCCTCCCCCTCGATTCTGAACATGGTGCCGGTCTGCGTCCCCGGGGGTATCTCCAGCTTGAGGCGGCGGCGCAGCCCGGGCACCTCCACCTCACCCCCGAGGGCGGCTGTGGTGAAGGCGATCTCCTTTTCCAGATAAAGGTCGTCACCGTGCCTTTTAAAGATGGGGTGCTTGGCCACGTGCAGGACAACGTAGAGGTCACCGGGGATATCTTCACCGCTCTCGCCCTCCCCCTCAACCACAATGCGGTAGCCGCTATCAGCCCCGGGGGGTATGCTCACGCTTATCTCTTTTGTCCTCTCGATAACTCCCTTGCCTTGGCACTCCCGGCACGGGCTTTTCACCACCTTCCCCTTGCCCTGACACCGGCCGCAGATGGATATCTGCCGAAATAGGCTGAATCCAGACCTCTGCTCTCTGATGAGCTGCCCAGCGCCGCCGCAGCTTGGGCATGGGATGAGGCCGTCAGGCTCAGCTCCGACGCCAGCGCAGGCAGGGCATGGCTCCACCTTGGGTAGCGTTATCTTCTTTTCCACGCCCAGGGCCACCTCCTCCAGGGTCACCGTCAGGTCGTATCTGAGGTCGGCGCCCTTTCTCAGGCTCCTTCTTGAGGTGGTTCTGCCGAAGATGGTGTCAAAGAAACTGTCACCAAAGCCGAAGAGGTCACTTAAGCCAAACTCTTGGAATAGGCTGGAGAAATCAACGCCGCGGAAGATGTCCTCCTGGGTGTATCCCTCAAGTCCAGCGTGACCGTAGGCATCATACAGTCTGCGCTTGTGGGCATCGCTCAAGACGGCGTAGGCTTCATTTATCTCCTTCATCCGCTCCACCGCCTGAGCATCCCCCGGGTTTCTGTCGGGGTGATACTTCATGGCGAGGTTGCGGTACGCCTTCTTGATGGTGGCCTCATCGGCGTTGCGGTCAATGCCGAGAACTTCATAGTAGTCCCTTTTCACTGAGCCCCTCACTGAAGCCATGCCTTGCTCCGTGCCCCTATCCTATCTTCCTCTCGCAATCACGGCAGGCGATAAGCACCGGGAAAAAGCGGGTTATCCGCCGCATCTCGCTGAGTGGCTTGTTCTGACCACAGTATTTGCACCTGAAAGTGATTTCCTTGGTTTCCTTGGCCTCTAATGGCTCTTTCTTTGATGTCTCGGTGGTCATAACATCATCACCTCTTCGGACTATTCACTTTCTGGTTTCTTGTCTTTGCTGGTGCTGCCCTCGTCCGAGGGGCGGTTATGGTTTTTTCTGCTATCGGTGACGTAAAACCCGGGCCCTTTGAAGATTATGGGCACCGGCGAGAAAAGGCGGCGGGCCTGGCCCCCACATTGAGGGCAGAGCCCAGTCCCATCCTCGCCGAAGCGCCTTCGGAGCTCAAACCTCAGGGAACATTTTTGGCATTCATATTCGTAGATAGGCATGGGAAACCTCCTAGATTCTATTATTAATTCTCCATCATCACGGCTTCAAGCTAGTGTAGTGCCTCTTACCATTTATAAGCGCTCATTTTCAGCCCCTTTCTCCCCTTTGGCGATGCGGACTTCTAATTCGGCCATTTTCTCACCACGGATACCCTGACCCCTCCTCTGGCCAGTACCGATACTCTGGTGCTTCCCCGAGCCCTCTGGAAGAACAGGTCCACGGCGCTACCGCCCAGGCGGAGCCCCCTTATCTCCACCTCCTCCAGCCAGTAGGGGAGGTGAGGGTGGACAATCTTAAGCTCATTCTTTGGGGCATCGGGCATAAGCCCTAACATAGCCTGCAGGAGCAGGGGCAGCGACCCGGCCGCCCAGGCCTGGGGCCGGCAGGCGACGGGGTAGCGCACCGGCAGGCCGTGGGCCGTGCGCGGCACACCCGAGAAAAGCTCGGGCAGGCGGTAGTAGTCAAAGGCGCGGCAGCAATCATAAAGGGCGGTGGCCAGCTCGTTTAATTCATCCTCAAATCCGTACTTCTTTAGCCCCATGCCGATAAGTGAATTATCATGAGGCCAGACGCTGCCCACGTGGTAGCCGAGAGGGTTGTAGCGGGCGGCCTCGCTGCTCAAGGTCCTTATGCCCCAGCCGGAGAACATATCGTTGGAGAAGAGCCGCTCCACCACCTTGGACACCTTGTCCCTGTCCACTATGCCCGTCCACAGGCACTGGCCGGGGTTTGAGCTTATGCTGGCCACCGGCGCTTTGTCAGCGTCCAGCGCCAGGGCGTAAAATTCCTCATCATCCAGCCAGAAATCGCGGTTGAACCTGGCTTTGAGGGCGGCCGCCTCACGCCGCAGCCGGCGCGCTAGCTTTTCCTTGCCCAGCTGGGAGAAAAGCTGCGCCATCCCCCTCTTCGCCGCATACACGTAGCCCTGCACCTCCACCAGGGCCACCGGTGGCTTGACCAGGGTGCCATCGGCGTTGATAATGCCCTCCCGGGAATCCTTCCAGCCCTGATTGAGCAGCCCCTTTGGCGAGCGCTTGCGGTACTCCACGTAGCCGCACTTGTCCACGTCTCCGTAACTATCGATCCACTCCAGCGCCGCCATGATATTGGGCTCAAGCTCCCGGGCGAAGTCCAGGTCTCCGCTCCAGTTGATGTATTCGGCGGCCAGGACCAGAAACAGCGGGGTGGCGTCAACCGTGCCGTAATAGGGAGTTGGTACCTCGCCCAGCGCCGCCAGTTCACCTGACCTCAGCTCGTGGAGTATCTTGCCCGGCTCCTCCTCACGCCATTCATCCGCCTCCTTGCCCTGCCACTTGGCCATGAAGCGGAGGGTGTCCTTGGCTAGCTCCGGGTTTAAGGCGAGCATCTGGAGAGAGGTGATGATGGCATCACGGCCGAAGGGGCAATTGAACCAAGGCGTGCCCGCGGCCACAAAGCGCCCCGCGTCACTATCGGTCATGAGCAGCCTGATATCGTTTAAGGAGCGCTCGATCATGGCGTTGAAGAACTCGTTGCTGGTGAAGACCTGGGTGCAGGAGCGCAGCCAGTCCTGATAGGAGGTGGTCAGCTTTTTGAATTCGGTGGGGAAATGAGCGCCGTCTTGCGCACCATCGGGGCTGATGGTCACCCTGATATTGGCGCTCTCCCTGTGGCCGAGGGAGAAGCTAAACAGCGCCCCATCCTGCCAGAGCTGGTCTGGGGCTGGGGAGAAGGCTATCTGGGTGCTGCGTGAGGTTCCGTCCAGCCCTTGGTATCTGAAGATAACCTTGTCCTTCTCAACTTGAGGGCGCAGGAGCCTGCCCCGCGGGCGCTTTCTCTCCCCTCTCACCTCAAAGATGTCCAGAAAATCGGCAGCGAAGCTAAAACGCAGGCTCACCCTAACCTGGGAGATGTTGAAGTTGGTGACCTGAATGGTCTCATGGAGGCATTTATTAATCAAGCGCTGGCGTCTGACCTCCAGGCTCTCCTTGGGTATGACCTTCTGCTCCAGGGTGGCCATGGCGTGATTGGTGAGGTGGTGCTCGGAGCTGTAGCCCAGCTCGGCGGTGGAGAGAAGCACCGCCGGCCTTACCCCATCAAAGGAGAGGTCATAGACCGAAAGGTATCTCGTGTCCCCCTTGTAGAAGCCATAGCCGGCCCGGCTCTTTGGGGGGAGGTTGCCTTGGGCATCGGTCAAGAGAAATAGGTTCCCCTCCTTGATGACCAGAGCATCCTGAATATCCGCCAGAGCTATGGGCTCGCCGTAAGGCAGGAGATAGCTGCTGGCTAGCGGTCTAGTTTTGCTCCTCGCTTGCTGCTTGGTCGCCATAGGGACTCTCCTGGTTTTGCCTAGGTGCCATCATCAAAGCTGTGATGCTGCCTGCGCTGGGCGTTCCAGACAATCCTCACTGGAGGACCTGATGAGTCTGGGGCGGTGGCCTCTTCGGGAGCCAGGCCAGTCCAGCACTTCAAGCTCATTGGTAACGCTATTCACCGATGGCGTCCAGCTGGCCAGCTCCTCCGCCGCCTCCTTGAGATAGGCGCTGGGCACCGTGCCGCGGAGGCGGATGGTGCCATCCTGAAAGTCCACCGCTATCTTGGCGAGGTCAAGCCCCAGGCAGTAGGAGAGGCCCTCCAGAATCTCCCCGACGATCTGCATTTCGCTCTTGGGGCTTGCTGAGAGCACTTCAATCTTGTTGATGATGTCCCTCACTCCGGGCGTCGCCCAGGCCTCATGCTCCGCCAGGTGCTTTTCCGCGGCAGTGCCGGCGAAGCCGCCGAGGTAGACGACGCCGTTTATCACCTCTATGGACAGCTTGGTGTGGTCAATCCTGGGGTTTCTGACCAGCGCTCGCTTGAGGTGCTGTTTCAAGCTCTCATCATCCACTACCGGCAGGGGCATTATGCGGAGCATGTTGACCACCTCACGGATGCCCTCCACCTCTGAGGCTAGCTCTCCAGCCAGCTTCTTCTGCTTTAGGTTGGGGACGGAACCCTCAATATAGGCGGTGCCCTGCCGCACCCGCACCTCGAGGTTAGCGATTTCTAGCAGGCCATGCTCTTTAAGCCGGTTGAGCAAGGCTAGCTCCGCGTCCGGAGTTTGAAACTGGGGGGACAATTTTACCACCTCCTTTGGCTCAAGCCCGCTAGCACTGCGCTTTCTCCTCTCGGGCAGGGACGCCGCCCCGAACCTGGCGCTTTGAAGTCATAAGCTCAACGAGGTATTCCTTCAGCTCCTCGGCCATCTCCGGGTTCTCCAGGGCGACGGCGATGGATGCCTTGAGCAGCCCCAGCGGGGTGCCGGTATCATAGCGCCTTCCCTCAAATCTGTAGCCGAACACGTTTTGTCTCTCTAGCAGGGCATTCAGGCCATCGGTGAGCTGAATCTCGCCACCTTTGCCGGGAAGAGTTTCCTCCAGCACGGCGAAGATGTCAGGCGTGAGCACGTACCTCCCCACTATCCCCAGGTTGGACGGGGCCTGATGCATATCCGGCTTCTCCACCAGGCCGAACACCTGACATAAGCGCTCATCTAGCTGGCGTGGCCTGATGATGCCGTAGCTGCTTATTTTCTCCTCGGGCACCTCTTCCACCGCCAGCACGCAGCCCGGGTGTTGCTCAAACACCTCAATGAGCTGCCTTGTTACTGGCACTTGGCTAAGAATGACGTCATCGGGCAGGAGAAGGGCGAAGGGCTCCTCGCCGATGAAGTCGCGGGCGGTGAGCACGGCGTGCCCCAGGCCTAGCTGCTCCCGCTGGCGAACGTAGTAGATTCGGCTGGAATTGCCGATGGCAGATATCTCGGCCAGGGCTTCGGTCATGCCTTTCTGCTGGAGGACATATTCAAGCTCAAAGCAGCGGTCAAAGTGGTCCTCAACCGAGTGCTTGCCCATGGCGGTGACGATGACGATCTGCTCAATGCCGGAGGTAGCCGCTTCCTCCACGGCGTACTGGATAATCGGCTTATTGACCAGGGGCAGCATCTCCTTGGGCTGTGCCTTGGTTGCCGGCAGAAACCTGGTCCCCCAGCCGGCAGCTGTGATCACCGCTTTACGAACCTTCATCTCCGCTCCCTCCAAAGTTGGCCATCAGTTTCTGGCGGTGGTTACCTTGTCCGAAGCCTCGCTGTCCAGGGTAAAGCGCACCGTGTTCTCCAAGAGCCTCTCGGCGCTGGCCGCTGCCCCGATGTCCATGAGCTCACCTTGCTCGGACAGTATCCGCTCGTAAGCGCGGAGGTAATCATCCGCCATTCTGGGCGCATCAAAGTTCTCCTCCACGTACTCGCGGCAGCGTCTCCGGTCGATGCGGTAGACCTCGTCAACCGCCGCGGCCATTTCCTCCAGCGTGTCCACCACGTAGCCGGTCTCCCCGTGTTTTACCACTTCCGGGGCTGAGCCCCGGTTGAAGACCACCACCGGCGTCCCGCAGGCCATGGCCTCAATGAAGAATAGCCCGAAGGGCTCCTCCCAGGTGATCGGCGCCACTAGACAGTACGCCTGGGACAGGAGCTCCCGCTTGCGATGGTAGTCTGCTTCACCGACGTACTGGATAAGGTCACCATCCACCTCTGGCATTACCATGGTGCGGAAGTACTCTTCGTCGTGTGGGTGCACGTTGCCGGCGATGATCAGCCGGCGCCCCAGCCTCCTGGCCACCTGGATGGCCAGGTGAGGCCCTTTCTGATAGCTGATGCGGCTGAGGAAAAGGAGATGAGGCTTGCGAGGAGCGCCGTTGAAGGGGTAGGACTTAACGTCTATGGCGTTATAGATAACACCCACGAAGCGCTCCTTATCCGGCAAGAGAGACTTGGCGGAGCGGCTGATGGTGTTATACCAGCCCTTGTAGTGACGGAATAGCTCAAACCAGTCCCCATCAAGGTTGATGTGGATGGTGGTGAGCATCGGCGTCTTGACCAGCCCGGCAAGGGCCATTCCTTCAAAGCAGGTATGAGCGTGGATGATATCAAACCTGTCCGCCTGCTCTAGGCAAGTGACCATGTTGAGCATGTCAAGGATGCTGGCGTTCCTGCCTGAACTGTTGAGGTAATGAGGGCAAACGGATACCAGCCTGGCGCTGGTCACGGAGTCACCGCTGGCAAAGAGGGTTACCTCATGCCCTCGCCGTACCAGCTCCTCGGTGAGCAGGCTCACTATCAGCTCGGTGCCGCCGTAAGCCACTGGTGGCACCCGCATGGCTAGCGGAGAGACCATGGCAATGCGCATCTTCAAACCTCCCACCAAAAAGCATCAAACTTCGCTCTCTTGAGTCGGTTCTGGCTCAAAGACTTTATTGCATAGTCAAAAATCCTGGCCTGGCACTAGGATGCGGTGCAGGCCACAGAACCGGCAGTGCTCATAGCGCCGCGGCATCTTGTAATATCCCTTTCTGCCGCAGTGAGGGCAGCGCTTGAGCTCAAGCCGGTGAGCCTCAGCGCGGGTTTCCTTTCCGCTCTTCGTCTTGCTTTCTACCACACTTGCCACCACCACTTCCTCCTCAAACCGCCAGCCCAGGACGCCGAAGGGAACGCCCTTGCTGGTTATTTCCCGGCGGCATTAGTCATTGCCTAGGTCTTGACCTTGATCTGCTTGGGCTTTATCTCCTCAGCCTTGGGCAGCCTCAAGGTGAGGATTCCATCCTCAAAGACCGCCTCAGCCTTATCGCTTTGTACCTGGACGGGGATGGTTACCGAGCGGCTGAAGCTGCCGTGATGGCACTCCTTGCAGAAGTAGTCTTCCTCTCTTATCTCCTGTTCCTCCTTGTGCTCCCCCTTGATGGTGAGAGTATCTCCGGTGATGGAGATATCCACCTCCTCCGGTTTCACCCCAGGGAGAGCTGCCCTCACCACCACCTCACTAGCGGTCTGGTACATATCAATGGGTAATTCCCTTCCTAGCTGGTCAGGCCAGAGACGCCAGGGCTTGGCAAAGCTATCCTCAAACAGCCGGTCAATGGCATCTTTCAGGCTTATCATCTCCCGGAATGGTTCCCAGCGCACTATAGCCATCGCTTCCACCTCCTTTATCTAGCTTTTTCGCCCTGGGCGCTCCCCTTGGCTTCTCCAGGGCTGGCCTTGCCCACCTTGTCCCTTACCTCAACCACGGTTTCCAGATAGCTGGTATGGCTGCACTGGAGACACTTCTCATACCAGCCGTAGTAATCTCTATCCAGGTAGATATTGCCGCCACATTTGGGGCAGCGCTTCTGAATGAATCCCTCTCGCATTTTCTCTCCACCCCCTTGACCAGTTATTAGCAGTCAAATGGTCTGACTGCTAGTTCAATTTTAGCCCGATTTGTATTAGAATAATGCTAGAGAATTGTTAGAAATCTGTTAGAGTCTCTGGGTTAGCTGAGATGGCGGTGGTCGAGATTCCAAAGACGCTGGCGCAGGAGGTGGCCCTTGAGGCCACGCTGGAGCTTATCCTGAAGAATGCGGTCAATGCCTTGGGGGGGAGCGCCGGGGTGGTGGCTATCTGGGACGAGGCGGAGCATCGCTTTACTACCGCCGCTTCCTGTGGCCTGGACGCTAGGGCCTTGAGCCGCCTTGAGCCAGTCCTCGCTGAGGCTGTGCCTGACCTTGCCGGGAGCAGGAACAGCTTTGACCTGCTTTCCGAGCTTCACCCTGATTCCGTTTTGCCCCTCTCTGAGAGGGGGGAGAGGCAGGACCCCATTATTGCGCTGCCACTTGAGGTTGGGGGCAAATGGGTGGGGCTGATTTACGTGCTGCGCCCGGTGAACGCCGGCGCCTTTTCCAAGCTGGACCAGCCGACGCTAGCCGCCTTTGCCGGGCAGGCGGCGGTGGCGGTGCAGAACGCTAGGCTAGCCCATCTGCTTAGTGAGGAGAAACACCGCCTGGAGTCCATCCTAGAAAACAGCGCTGAGGGCATTATGAGCTTGGATAGCGAGCGGCGCATCACCGGCTTCAATGCCGCCATGGAGAGGCTGACCGGATATCCCCGGGAGGAGGTTCTGGGCAAGGAGTGCCTCGGCGTCTTCCGTCTGGAGGACGCTGAAGGGAAGAGTCTGTGCCAAACCCAGTGCCCCATGCGGGTGACCCCTGAAGAGGGAAGCCGAACCTTCGAGCGCTGGGGAGTTATCCGGACCAAGGATGGGCGCCGCGTTGATGTGGCCATGGTGTACTCGGTCATCTGCTCCCCAGAGGGTAAGCCGATAAACGCGGTGGTCAACGTTCGGGATATATCTAAGTTAAGGGAGCTGGAGAATCTGCGGGAGACCTTCCTCAGCATGCTGGGCCATGAGCTCCAGACCCCGCTCTCCATCATTAAAGGCTACGCCAGCACGCTAGCTAGAAGCGAGGGCAGGTGGAACAAAAAGACCCTATGCCAAGGACTTAAGGTGATTGAGGAGGAGAGTGACCGCCTCAGCAAAATCGTAAATAAATTGGTTTTGGCGTCGCGAATATCAGCTGGGGCAACTGTCTTGGAGAAGGAGCCGGTGCAGCTAGCATCCCTGGCGAGTAAGGTGGTGCGCCGATTGCGCTCCATGACCAAGAGCCACACCTTTGAGATTGACTTCGCCCCCGATTTCCCCTCGGTGATGGTGGCGCCGGAGCTGATGGAGGAGGTGTTCACTAACCTCATTGAGAATGCGGTGAAGTATTCCCCAGAGGGGGGCAAGATAACCATACGAGGTAGCTGGAGCGATGCCGAGGTAATGATAACCGTTGAGGATGAGGGCATAGGCATCCCGGTAGGGGAGCTGGAGCGCATCTTCGAGCGCTTTCACCGTGTGGACAGTTCTCAAACGCGGAAGGTGCCGGGCGTAGGGCTGGGGCTGTATATCTGCAAGGCTATCATCGAGGCTCACGGAGGCAAGATTAAGGCAACTAGCCAATTAGGGAAGGGGTCTTGTTTTAGCTTCGTTCTCCCATTAGGAGAGGAAGCTTAAAGAGTTTGGGGATTGATTTGATATGGTCAGTGACAAGACGATATTGGTGGTGGATGATGAGCCGCGGGTGGTTGAGTTCATCACCATGAACCTGGAGCTGGAGGGTTTCCGCGTCATCAGCGCCTCCAGTGGCTATGAAGCGCTGGAGAAGGTGACTAGAGAACTCCCGACGCTGGTCATTCTGGATATCATGATGCCGGATATGGACGGTTTTGAGACGCTGAGGAGGATTCGCCAAGTATCCTCGGTGCCGGTCATTTTCTTGAGCGTCAAGGGGGAGGAGGTTGACCGGGTGCGGGGGCTGGATCTGGGCGCCGATGACTACATGACCAAGCCGTTCAGTCCCAGGGAGCTGGTATCACGGATAAAGGCGGTACTGCGCCGCACAGAGTCCAGCGCTCTGGCTGCCGGGTCTGAAATAGTGGTTGATGATGACCTGCGCATCAACTTTAACGAGCGGAAGGTCATCGTGAGGGGGCGGGAGGTGCCGCTGCGGCCCACGGAATACCGGCTTCTCTACCAGCTGGTGAGCAACGCCGGCCGGCTGCTCAGCCATGAGACCTTGCTCTCCCGCGTCTGGGGGCCGGAGTATCGGGATGAGGACCACTACGTGCGACTTTACATCACCTATCTCAGGCAGAAGATTGAGGAAGACCCCAAAAATCCCAAGTATATCTTGAGCGAACGGGGGCTGGGCTACCGCTTCAAGGAGTTCGGCAAACCAAAGCAGTAGGCCGCATGCGCCCTACGGGGGCAGGGGTAAAGCTAGGGGAAAGGGAGGGCTCCAAGGTCAGCCTAGTTTCCTTTTCGGCGCTGCATGATCTGCCCCAGGATGAAGGCGATTACCCCGGCCACGAAGAGAACGGCCAGCCAGAATAATTGGAGGCTGCCCACGAAGCTGCAGGCACTGGGCACGGCGAACAGGACGATCGCCACCGCTGCCGCGCTGAAGGCGGCCACGAAGCCCCCTACCAGACGCAGCAGGCTGATATTGCTGGTAAGATTTTGTGTCGCCATGGCTTAATTCCCCCTTTGCTCCTTACTTTTTAAGTCGGGCTAGCCTTTCCACCAGACGCCCACCTTTCTCGGCTCTGGTGGCTTAACCTCTGCCTGCCAGGGAGGAATGAGATAGGTGAACACGGCCAAGAGCAGGAAAGGCAGCAGCATGAGCACGGTGGCGGTGATTATCCCGGCCTCTCCCCAGATAGGTGGAACGTAGCTGGTGAAGCCTCTCAGGCTTTTGGACATCAGCTGTCCCCCAATGACCACGTTCCAGCGCATGGCCAAGACGCCGATGAGGATAAGAGCAGCCGCCAAAACTCTGAGATACGTCTTGGTCTCCTCCCTCAACCTTTTCAGTAGCTCAGCGCCTCCCAGGATGAGTAGCGGGAGCAATGTCCCCAAGGCGTACTGGACACCGAGATAGGTGACCGCTATTTTATGGGTGATCAGCTGGCGGATGATCTCCCAGCTCTCCGCAGATTCGTAGAGCATGCTGAGAACCTCAAGCCCCTCCAGGGTCAGGGCCAGGGTGAGAAAGCCTCCCAGCCAGAGGGCAAGCGAGTGCAGACACTCATAGTCCAGCGAAGCTTTTCTGAGCTTGGTTACGGTGACATACAGGACAAGCAGGAGCGCGATGCCGGAAACCGCCGCCGAGGTCAGGAAGATGATGGGCATGAGCGGGGTGGACCACCAAGGGTTGGCCTTGATGGCGCCGAAGATAAAGCCGACGTAGCCGTGCAGCAGGGAGGCCGCCGGAATGCCGATGAGGGATAACAGCCTGATAATCCTATTATCGGTGGCAAGGGCCTGCGGCGAGATGTCATAGACACCCAGGGCCAGCGCGGAGTAAACGGCTTTCTTTATCCCTTGGCTTGACTGGGCGTACCTGACGATGTCCGGCCGGAATACCAGCCAGACCTCGGCAAGCAGGAGCAAGAGGTATGCCATCCAGATATAGCCGAAGCCGGACATGGCGGAGACGAGGTTGGGCCGCAAGAACATCTCCAGTGCCCTCTCCGGACGCCCCAGGTGAATGACCAGGGGTAGGGGGGCGACCAGCAAGAAGGCCAGCGCAGTGAGCAGGGAAAACCGGGCGACGGGCTTGAATTTGGCTATCCCGAACACGTGGTAGAGCGCGGAAACGATGAAGGCACCGGCCACCAGCCCGGTGATGTAGGGGTAGATGGCGATGAGCAGGTCCCACTCCAGGTTGACCTCGTTGGGATAAATGAATCCCTCCATGGCTTAGCGCACTCCCTCTTCTAGTCCCACGTAATAGACCTTGTTCTCACAGCCTATCTCTGGCTTGAGAATGCCTACCGTCTCTTCACGGATGATCTTGCTCACAGCGCTTTCCGGGTCTCTGAGATCCCCAAAGACCCTCGCCCCCACCGGGCACACTTCCACGCAGGCGGGAGGGAGTCCTTTGGTTATCCGGTGGTAGCACCAGGTGCATTTATCCACCACCTTCAGTCTGGGGTCAAGGAACCTGGCCCCGTAAGGGCAGGCCTGGACGCAGTATCGGCAGCCAATGCAGCCCTTACGGTCCACTAGGATAACCCCTTCCTTGGTGGCGTAGGTGGCTCCCACGGGACAGACCGGCACGCAGGGGGGCTTATCGCAGTGGTTGCAGAGCTTGGGGACGAAAAAGCTCTTGCGGATATCAAGGTTGCGGTATTTGATATTCATGTAATCCGCGGTAAAACCGTCAATGCCCGCATTGGGGGAATCAACCAGGATTTCCTCATTCTCGGTGATGACGTACCTTTCCACCCAGGTGCGGTTGTATTCCGGCTCCAGGGGGACATCGTTTTCCAATTTACAGGCTTTGACGCACTTACCGCAGCCGATGCACTTGCGGATGTCAACGATGAACCTCCAGTAGTGTCCTCTCTGAGTGGGGGTAGGGGCTGGGCTCACCTTCCGAACCGCCTCTGGGGAGGAGACGCCCTGCAGCAGGCTTGGGAAGGCGCTCCAGATGATGATTGCGCCCAGCAGGTTCTTTCCTCCTATTTTGATAAACTGGCGACGAGAGACCTTCATCTTGACTCCTAGCTTACTTCTTGTGGCAGCTCAAACAGGTATCCTGGCCCTGCGCTCGGTGGTCGGAGGGGATAGGCTTGATTCCTCCCTCTCCGTGGCAGAGGAGGCACTGGCTATGCCCCTCCAGGCGGTGGGGGATCCGTGGCGATTTGCCAATCTGGGGGGCATGCGGGTTGTGACAGCTTACGCACGCTGCCGAATTCCCGTGCGCCGCAAGGTCCACCTGCGGGAACCCCTTGGGCCGAGAAGGAAGCTGGGCATGGCAGACCCCGCAGGACTCCCTTGAGGTATCTATCTCCAGACTTGCCCCTTGCTCCAAGTGCGCCTGTCCTGGGCCGTGGCAGCTCTCGCAGCTTATGGTGCTGTGTCTTGACTTCTCCCAGACCCCGTAATTGTCCTGATGGCAATCGCGGCAGATGGAGTGGTCAACGTACTTGATGGGCAGGCTGGCCCACTCCTGCGCATTCTCGGCCGACCTCTTTGGGTAGAAGCCATAGTCTTCAAGAAAAGCTGGGACGGGCATCACCCGGGGCACAACAAAGGCGACCACCAGCACGGCTAATAGCAGCGCGCCCGCCCTGACCAGGTGCCTGTTTTTCCGGTTCTCGGTTTCAGCGTTCATCTCATTTCTGAGCTTGTTTCAAGCTGCATTTGGTCTAGCGTTGCCCCAAAATGGGCTTACTGGATAGAGCGTTAACAATATCCACCGTAAGCGGGATGATGGTGCTGTTCCTCTCGCCGGCCATCTCCACCAGGGTTTGTAGGTAGCGCAGCTGCAGCGCCGCCGGCTGCCGCTGGATGATCTCCGCGGCCTCAGCCAGGGTCTCCGCCGCCTGGCGCTCACCCTGGGCGTGGATAATCTTGGCCCGCTTCTCTCGCTCCGCCTCAGCCTGGCGGGCCATGGCCCGCTGCATCGTCTCGGGGAGGAGAACGTCTTTGACCTCAACCAGGGTGGCACTGACCCCCCACGGCTCCTCGCTCTCCTTGTCAATAATCTGCCGCAGCTTTAGGTTTATCTGGTCACGATGGGCGAGCAGCTCATCCAGCTCTGACTGCCCGAGAACGCTCCGGAGAGTGGTCAGCGCCAGCTGAATGATGGCCTGCCGGTAGTTCTCCACATTGAGCACCGCCTTCACCGCGTCGATCACCTTGAAGTAGACCACAGCGTCCACCCTGACGGTGACGTTATCTCTGGTGATCACCTCCTGTGGCTCCAGGACGAAGGGGACGATGCGGAGGCTGACCTTGACCATACGGTCCACGAAGGGGATGATGAGGTTAAAGCCGGGCTCTCTTACCCCGGCCAGCCGCCCGAAGCGAAGCACCACACCCCGCTCGTACTGCTTGACAATCCTGACACTAGCCGCCAGTAACACTAGAGCGGCGACCACGATGAGGAAAATAATCCAGGCATTCATTACGTTATGTCCCTCCTTCTATCTTTCAGGCGATAACTCCTCTGCTTCATCCTCTTTAATGGACAATATTGCGCACCCGCATGAGCAGGTCACGCATGTCAAATGGTTTTTGGATGTAGTCATCGGGCTTGAGCTTCTCCATCAGGGCTACGTCGGGCGGCTCCACCGTGACCACGATCACCGGTATGTGACGCAGTGGCTCGGTCAGCCGGAGCAGGCTCAGGATACCCCAGCCGTTGAAGTCAGGTAGACCAAGGTCCAGAAGAATGAGGTCCACCTGCCTATCATGGATTATCCTGATGCAGTCAAGGCCGCTTGACGCCTCCACCACCTGGATGTTGCCGTCTTCCAGATTGCGCCGGATCAGCTTGCTCAGCCTCTGGTCATCATCGACCACCAGAACCGAGAGGCGTCTGGTACCATCAAGCTTAGCTGGCATATCCCACTTTGCTCTCCCCGCCGATTCTAGCCGTTTAGAAATGAAAAAAGCATAAAATCAGGGCGCTAAAAAGTGAAAAATTCGTGAAAAATCACCAAAATGACAAAGAAAAAAGCGCCTCTATATATTAAAAGGAGGCGCTTTCATGGAAGGTAGCTAGCGGGAAGACTACGTGGGGGAGACAAACATATAGCCGATCCCGGGCTTGGAGAGGATGTATTTGGGCTGGTGTGGGTTCTCCTCTATCTTCTGGCGCAGGTGACGAATATAAGCCCTGAGGTACTCCAGCTCATCCTGATATTCAGCTCCCCATACCCTAGTCAGCAGCTCGCGGTGCAGCATCACCCGTCCGGCATTGCTCACCAGCTGGCATAAGAGCTTGTACTCGGTGAGCGTCAGGGCCACCTCCTGTCCCCGTACCGTAACTCGGCGTTGGGCGAAGTCAACGCAGATATCGCCGCAGGTGAAGGTGGGGGGGACTTTGGCCTCTTCTGAGGAGCCGGAGCCGGTGCGGCGCAGCACCGCCTCTATCCTGGCGAGCAGCTCCTGAACGCTGAAAGGCTTGGTCAGGTAGTCATCAGCCCCTAGCTTCAGCCCCCGCACCTTGTCATTATCCTCCACTTTGGCGGTGAGCATGATGATGGGTATGCTGGAGAACTCCCTGATGTGCTGGCAGAGCTCATAGCCGTCAATCTCAGGTAGCATGATATCCAGGATAATCATGTCCGGTGTCTCCATCTCCACCAGCTTGAGGGCAGAATGGGCATCCATGGCCACCAGAACCCGGTAGCCCACCGATTCCAAATTGGCGCGCACCAGCCTGATTAGCTGAGGGTCATCATCAACCAGCAAAATGGATGGTTTTTTCCCCATACTTTTCCTTCTTAATCTTACTCGCTATCTTCTTGCTGACCCAAGGGCAAGCTGAAATAGAACTTGCTCCCCTTGCCCACGGTGCTCTCCAGCCAGACTTCACCACCATGGGCCTCCACGTGGCCCTTGGTGATGGAGAGCCCGAGCCCGCTGCCAGGGGTGCTGTGGGTTGCCATGCTGTCCACCCGGTAGAAGCGTTCAAAGACCTTATCCCGGTGTTCCGGCGGGATGCCCACCCCCTCATCGCTGACGCTGACGATGACCTTGCCATCTCTGGTCTCACCAGCGATGACCACTTCGCCACCCTTTGGCGAGTATTTTACCGCGTTTTCCGTGAGGTTGCGTAGTACCTGCTCCAGACAGCGGATGTCAGCCTCGACCACAGGGAAGGAGGGGGCGAACTTCAGGGTGAACTTGTGATTCTTGGCGCGTGGTGCCAGCTCATCCACCACCTTCTGGGCGAGCCGGGGAATCAGCACCGGCTCCTTCTCCAGCCTGAGGGCTCCGGCCTCCAGCTTGGCTGATTGTAGGAGCTTGTCAATCAGGTCGCGGAGTTCATCAGTCTTCTCATCGATGATCTGGAGGAACTCTCGCTGGGTTTCCTCCTCCCAGGAGGCATCCTGGCGCAGCAGTGAGGTGGTGTAGCCCTTGATCAGGGTGAGCGGGGTGCGCAGCTCGTGGGAGACCGAGGAGATAATCTGGGACCTCAGCCGGTCGGCCTCGTGCAGGGCCCTCGCCTCCTCCGCCTCTGCCATCAGCTGGCTCCTTTCAATGGCGATGGCGACGTAGTCAGCGATGGCCTGGACGAGGCGGCGGTCTGACTCTGAGAAGGCCTGGCTGTCCCGGAAGTTCACCATGACTAGGCTCCCGATATGCTGGCCTCTGTGGAACACCTGGCCCGAGATATAGCTCTGCACTCTGGGGTGCAGGGCAGGGGACTGAAGAAAGGCGGTGACCGCCCCCTCATCCGCTGAAGATGAGCCCGGTGGAGGGGTGAATACCAAGCCTGAAAATGGCTCTTTGTCCAGCCCAATGGCGCACTGGACCACCAGACCCTCTTGGTCCTCAGCCTGGAGGAGCAACGCCCCACCATCGGCGCCGGAGATAATCTCCACCGCTTTGGCTACCACCGCCTCAAGGAGGCGGGATAGATCAAGGGTGGAGGTCAGCACCTCAGACACAGAGAGCAGTGAGGAGAGCTCCTTAGTCTTCTGCTCCAGCTCACCATAAGAGGTCTTCAGTTTGGCCCGCATGTCATCAAAGGTCTGGGCCAGTATGCCGACCTCGTCTTTCCCTGAGGTGGTGACCGGGCTGACCAGGTCTCCCTCGGCTATCCGCTGGGCGGCGGTGGTGAGCATCCTGATGCGGCTGCCGATGTCTCGCGTGGTTATCGCCACGAAGAGAAGGGCGATGGCACCCAATACTACCCCGAAGAGAAGCAGATTCTGATACAGTTCGCGGGTGGGGGCGAGCGCCTCCTCCTCAGACTGTCTGATGACCACCCCCCAGTTGGCCGCGGAGAGGGGAACGAAGGCGAGCACATCTTTTCTGTCCACCTTCTGCCCCGGTTCATGGCAGGTATGACACACCCCGCGGGTTGGCTTCCCGGCGCTGATCAGCGCGGCGAAGCGTCCGCTGTGGTCGCTCTTCTCAAAGGGGGCTAGTTTGGGGCCAGGCTCGGTTCTGGCTACGACAATCCCGTTCTGGTCCACAATCTCAACGTAGCCCGTCTCCCCCAATCTTATGGGCCGGACGAAGCCGCCGATGCTTGATTGGGCCAGGTCAATGGCGATGACGAGCACGCCTTTATTCCCCCCTCCTCCTTCCTGGGTGGGGCTGGCGAGGAAGACAACTGGGGTATCGCTCACCGGTGCCGAAACCAGCCCAGATATCCCGGGCTCACCACTGCTTAATGCCTGGCTGATGGTGGGATAGGAGGAGATATCAATGGCCGCCACCCCTAAATCCGCCGGCTTACTCCATATGACCTGTCCTCTATCATTGAGGAGATAGATGCTGTGGGTGTAGATTGAGAGCCGGGAATAGGTGTCCTCCAGCGCCTCTATCTCTGGTTCCAGGCTGTCTGCGGCGCCATCGCTCTCTATCAGCTGGGCGGTCTTCCTCAGTTCCATGAGGGCGCGTCCCAGCGCCTCGTCCAGGTAGTCTGCCACCAGACGGGCGGTGGTCAGGCGGTCCTGAAGCATGGTTTCCGTGGCTTGGTTCACCGCCCGCATGCCCAGAGAGCTGAACACGCCGACCCCGAAGAGCAGCCCCAGCGTGGTCAGGAGCGTGATCTTTTTCCCCAGGGTTAGGTTGGTAAGGAATTTCACCGCTTTAGCGCCTCATCAGGCAAGCAAACCCATTCTCTCGCCCCACATCCCCTTGGGGGAGCTTGGGGCCTTATCATCTGCCGCCTGCATTCCCCTTTAAAATTATATAACTTAAAACCCTCCCTTTGCCACTTTCTGCTCGGGCCCTGAAAAGGCGGGAGATGGCCCCTTAAGTAGTGCGTAGCTCGGTTAGCCCCACCTCCGGGTCAAACTCACGTTCCAGCTGGTAGGGCAGCTCCCCGATGTATATCTCAACGGTCGCCCAGACTATACCCTCTTCCAAGTGCCCACCGATGATCTCGCCTGGTTTCAAGGGGTCAAGGAGGCACATGTGGATATGGAAAATCTTCTCCCCCTGGTAAACCGAGAGCGAGCCCTGGCCGGACAGAATGGAGAGATGCCCCTCATACTCATCGTAGTCCCATCCCCACTTACCATCCTTGGGCGCGGTGCCAAACTTGACCCTCTCCAGCGAGCCGATGATGCCCAGAATTATGGCTGAGGAGATTCCCTTTTGCTGGCAGTAACCGGCAAGCTCGGTTAGAACTTCCTGGCCGTGCTTGAGTCTCAGGAGATTTACTGATCTGAACATGCTTTTCCCTCCTTTCAAGTTGACATAAACTGTGTAGGATAGCGTGGGAAAAGGGCTGCTGCCTCCGCTCTAAGGAGGATGAGCGGGCCCAGCCGGAGGAAGGCAGCTCCATCGGGCGCATGGGCAGCTTGCGGAAGGCCTTTTCCCTAACTCATTGGCTCTGGCTGGGCCACCGGCTGGGGGGATATCGGCTCTCCTGCCTTGATCGTCAGGCTGGGCGTGAGCATCTGGGTTGCCTCCACCGTCTGTCTCAAGGCATCCTCCAGCTTCCATTTGCCGGAGGAGAGCTCCAGAATGGAGATATCAGCCTCCATCCCGGGCTTGAGGCTGCCTATTCGGCCATCTTCCTTGAGGGCGCGGGCGGGATTGATGGTGGTCATTTGGATCACCTGCTTTAGGTCCAGCCCCAGCGCCATGAATTTGGCCATGGTCACCGGCAGGCTGTAGGTGGGCCCGGTGAGGGAGCGGTGGGTGAGGTCAGTGCTCAGCGTGGTCGGCAGAATACCCTGCGCTAGGCTCTTTTTGGCAACCTCAAAGTTAAGATTGTTCCGGCCGATGGCGGTGTCCATGATGACCCCTCGCTCCATGGCGGCCCGCATCTCGGGGAGCACGGTGCCGTCAGGGCGCAGCGGGTTGCCGGGGTTGCCGGTGTAAATGTGGCTCAAAATATCGCCCGGCTCCATCAGGGGGAGGAATTCCTGGGTCAGGCTCGGTGGTACTTGCCTATCCATGTCCCCGATGTGAACCATAATGGGCAGGCCAAACTTTTTGGCTATCTTCTGGAGAACCTCCACCACTTTTATCCCCTCGCGGGCGACCAAGTTGCCGACTAGGCGCAATTTAACCCCCTTGATCAAGCTCCGATGGGACTCGATGGTCTCGGCTATCGCCTCTAGCTTTACCTCATCCCAGTCTCTCAGCTCTGGCTCAGGGATGAGCCCGAAGGAGCACAGGTGAATAAAGCAAAAGACTCTGGTCTTGGCGGGGGGGATAACATATTTGGGGAAGGCGGCGAAGGTGGCTTCACCAGCGCTGCCGCCATCGCCCACCGTGGTCACCCCCTGTCTTACCCCAGCGATGTCCGGCTCAACCGAAATCTTATGAATGCTATCAAAAACGTGACAGTGGAGGTCAATCAGCCCCGGAGTGACTATTTTGCCGCTGGCATCAATTATCTTCTTGCTCTCTGTGGGCGGGATATCCTTGGCCACCGCGGCGATTTTATCTCCGTTTATGGCGATATCAAGCTTATCGTCTATGTTCTGTGCTGGGTCTATCACTCTTCCGCCTTTGATCAGCAGGTCATACATGGAAGCCCTCCTTTTTGTTTGTGGTATATCTTATCACAGTGCTGGAGATTTTGAAACAAATAGCAGATTTGCTATAGTATAACCACTGGCGCCAAATCCGGAAGGAGGCCGGTTATGGAGGCACAATTGCTAAAGGACAGGGTGGCCATCGTCACCGGGGCCTCGCGGGGTCTGGGAGAGGGCATCGCCAGGGCATTCGCCCGGGAGGGGGCGGCGGTAGCTCTCTTCAGCCGCAATATTGCGCGTCTACGGGAGCTGGAGAGAGAGCTGGGAGAGGGTGCGGTGGCCTTTCAAGTGGATGTCAGCGATGCTGGCCAAGTAACCCAAGCGGTGGGTGAGGTGCTAGAACGGTTTGGCCGGGTGGAGATACTGGTCAATAACGCGGCTATCGCTCCTTCCATGCCCTTTTTGGAGACGCCGGATGAGGTGCGGGATAGCGTTATTGAGGTCAATATAAAAGGGGTGTGGAACTGCACCAAGGCGGTGCTGCCGGGGATGATAGCGCAAAAATACGGGAAGATTATCAATATTTCATCAGTCACCGGGCCGATGGTCTCGGGCAAGGGGGTGACCGCTTATTCGGCGTCGAAGGGAGCGGTGTCCGGCTTTACCCGTTCCTTGGCGCTTGAGGTGGCTGAGCACGGTATCAATGTCAACGCCATCTGCCCCGGCTCCTTTGACACCCCGATGATGCGCAGCCTGGCCAAGCCCCGGGGGTGGGCTTCAGAGGATGATTATATCAAGGAGCTGGGCAAAGAAATACCACTGGGCAGGCTGGGCACGATAGATGAGATGGGTGATCTAGCCGTGTTTCTGGCTTCGGATAAATCAAAGTACATCACCGGGGCGGAGATTGTGATTGATGGTGGCAATATGATTCAGGAGCACAAAGGGTAGAAGCAAGGAGGAGCCATGTCACAGAGTGAAGTTAGGGTCTCTTGGCAGGCACTGCAAGAGTTCACCAAGGAGGTATTTGTGCGGGTGGGCATGCCCCCTGAGGATGCCCAGACCGAGGCGGAGGTGCTGATATGGGCTAACCTGCGCGGGGTGGACTCTCACGGCGTATTGCGCATTCCCTGGTATGTGAGCAACGTGGACCGGGGCATCATGAACCCCAGACCCAATATCCGCGTGCTTAAAGAGACGCCGGCCACCTTGGTCATTGAGGCTGACCAAGCCTTTGGCCCGGTGGTCACCGTTTTTGCCATGAGGAGGGCGATGGAGAAGGCGAAGGAGGTGGGCCTTGGCTGGGCCTTTATCCGCAACCACACCCATCAGGGGGCCATGGGCTATTACTCACAGCTGGCGGCAAATAATGACATGGCGGGGCTGGTCTTCGTGTGCAGCCCGCCCAATATGGCTCCCCATGGTGCCAGGGCAGCGGGGATATCCAATAACCCGATAACCATCGCCGTGCCCGCCAAGCGCCACCGGGTGCTGTTTCTGGACATGGCCACCAGCGTGGCGGCGCGAGGCAAAATCTGGCTGGCCGTGGACAAGGGTGTTCCCATACCGGAGGGCTGGGCGCTGGATAAAGACGGTAACCCTACCACTGACCCCAACCAGGCGGCCATCTTTCTGCCGGTGGCTGGCCCCAAGGGGTCAGGGCTGGCTCTGATGTTTGAGTGTTTGGGCAGCGTCATGATAGGTAACCCACTACTGGAGCCGGTGCTGATGGGGAGAAAAGCACAGTCCTTACCACCGCCCAAGCAACCAGAGGTCAAAGGGAGCCACCCGGACCACATTCCCCGCCCCATCCAGAACAGCGTGGTGGCGGCCATTGACATTGGCACCTTTACCGACGTGGAAAGCTACAAAGAGCACATTGATAACCTGATTGATGGCTTAAAAGCCCTGCCCAAAGCGGAGGGGGTAGCCGAGATATTTGTCCCCGGTGAGCCTGAGGAGAGGACCTTTGCCGAGCGCTCGCGCCATGGCATCCCCCTTCCTGAGGGCACCATCCGCAACTTGAGGAGCATCGCCGAGAGGTTCAATCTGGAGCTGCCCTCGGGGCTTTAGCTCGGCATGAGGAGGCGCTATGGTCAATCTGGAAGACTTAAGCCAGGCGGTGGTCAAGGGAGACGTTGAGGCTGCTTTCGCCTTGACCAAAGCAGCTCTGGAAGCCGGCCTTCCCGCCGGTGAAATCCTGGATAGAGGTCTCATTCCGGGGCTTAAAGAAGTGGGAGACCTCTTTGAAGAGGGCGAGTACTATCTTCCCGAGCTTATCGTCTCCGGGGACGCGGTGGCGCAGGCGCTGGAGCTCCTGGAGCCAGCCTTGCGTCAAGGTGGCGAGCCTCATATGGGTAAATACCTCATTGGCACCGTGCAGGGTGATATTCATGACCTGGGGAAGAACATCGTGATTATGATGCTCAAAGGGAATGGCTGGGAGGTAACTGACCTCGGGGTTGACGTATCCCCGGAGGAATTCTGCGCCGCGGTAAGTGAAGGGGATTTCCAGATTGTTGGGCTGTCATCACTGCTCACCATGACCATGCCCAACGCCGCCCGAACCATTGAGGCGCTAAAAAAGGCGGGGCTGAGGGAGAAAGTCAAGGTGATGGTCGGCGGCGCCCCGACCACGCCGGAGTGGGCGGCGCAGATCGGGGCTGATGCCCACGCCAAGGATGGGCCCAGTGCGGCCAGGGTGGCGGCGGAACTAGTGGGGAAATCTTGAAGTCGGGGGAAATGGCGATGCGCAAAATGAGCGGTCTGGAACGGGTGCTCACCGCGCTGAAATGCAAGGAGCCGGATAGGGTGCCCCACTTTGAGCGGGTGGCGAAAAGGGTGATTGAGGGGATACTGCCCGGTGCCTCTTACGAAGACCTGGTTGAGTATCTGGACTTGGACGGGATCAGGTTCATTGACCGCACCCATTCCTGGAGCTATGAGGTGGTGGATGAGGCTAGAAGAGTCAAGCGGGACCAGTGGGGAGGGCTAGTGCGTTACACCACCGAGGATAACCCCATCCCCTTTGAGCCGGCGATTCGGTCGGAGAAGGACTTGGATAACTACGTGCTGCCTGACCCTGATGAGGAATGGCGATATGAGTACCTAAAGCAGGTGGTGAAGCGGTTCAAAGGGGAGCGGGCCATCGTGGTTGGTGTTACCGACATCTTTGCCCTGGGCCGGGAGAATTTCTTGGGCGATGTCGGCTATTTCCGCGCCATGGTGAAAAACCCTGACCTCATTGATCGGGTGAATGAACTGCTGCTCAGCTACCAGTTACGGTATATCAAGAACTGCATTGAGCTGGGCGCTGATGTCCTCTGGATCAACGGGGACTGGGCGATGACGGAAAAGCCGATGGTATCCCGCCAGTTTGCCCAAAGGTTTCTCACCCCTCCCCTCCAGAAGCTCGTGGAGTACGCCCACAGCTGGGGTGTCCCCTGCATCAAGCACACCGATGGCAATATCTGGCCCATCTATGACCTCATCCTTGATACTGGCGTGGATGGGCTGCATCCCATTGACCCGATGGCGGGGATGGATATCGGGGAGGCCAAAGCCAAGTTCGGGGACAGGGTTTGTCTTTGCGGCAATGTGAGCTGTGCCTTCAGCCTGGTTTCTGGGACGGAGGAGGAGGTACGCCAGGAGACGAAGGAGGTCATCAGGAAAGCGGGGAGGGGAGGAGGGCTCATCTGCATGTCCAGCAATTCCATCCACTCCGGGGTGAAACCGGCAAACTACCTCGCCATGGTCAAGGCGATACGGGAGTTTGGCCAGTATCCCCTGGCTCTGGACTAAACTAAAATATCGGCTATCTGTTCACTTAATCCTCACGGGAGGGAGAAAGCATGACCAAGCACATTGGCATCGTGGCCTGTAGCGCCGAGGGGGCGTCCCTCTGCTACCGCACCATCTGCACCGAGGGGCCGGAGCTACTGGGCAGATACGCCCATCCCGAGGTTACCATGCATACCTTTTCCCTGGCCGAATACATGCGCTGCATTGAGGCAGGGGACTGGGAGAGCGTGGCTCATCTGATGCTGGCTTCCGTAAACAAGGTGGCTGAGACAGGTGCCCAGCTTGCCATCTGCCCCGATAATACCTGCCACCAGGCGTTTGACCTCGTCGCGCCCAGGTCACCCATTCCTTGGCTTCATATTGCCGAGGAGGTGGCCCTGGAGGCCAAGCGCCGCGGATATAGGCGCCTCGGTATTCTGGGCACGCGCTTTCTGATGGATGGGCCAGTCTATGCTACCAAGCTTGAGGCGGTGGGCATTGAGCACCTAGTGCCTGAGGCGGAGGAACGCTCGCGCCTTGATGGGATTATCTTTGACGAGCTGGTCTGCGGGCGTTTCACCTCAGAATCCCGGGCCTATTTTGCTCAAATCATCGGCCGGCTAAAAGAGCGGGGCTGTGACGGCGTGGTCCTCGGCTGCACCGAGATACCGCTCCTGGTAACCGAGGAGAGCTCTCCCTTGCCGGTGCTGGATTCAACCAGGTTGCTCGCCCGGGCCGCCTTGAGGGAGGCAGTCAAGATAACCTAGGTTGTGATATAATTTTTGGGGAAAAGAAGTAAGGTCTCTTAATTTTTATCGGAGGAGTAGCTAGCTGGGAATGAAAAAGCGGGTCTTCTCAGGTATCCAGCCTACGGGCAATATTCACATTGGCAATTACCTTGGCGCCATTCGGCGCTGGGTGGCCACCCAAGCTGAGTTTGAGAGCATCTTCTGCGTGGTTGACCTGCATGCCATCACCATCCCCCAAGACCCCAAGGTTTTGAAGGCAAAGACGCGTGAGGTGGCTGGGCTTCTCCTTGCCGCCGGCATTGACCCTGAGGTCTCCACCCTCTTTGTCCAGTCCCACATCAGCGCCCATGCCGAACTTGCTTGGATCCTCAATTGCTTCATTCCGGTGGGGTGGATGAGGCGCATGACCCAGTTTAAAGAGAAGTCAGAGAAGCAGAAGGACGAGGTGAGCACTGGCCTCTTTGACTATCCGGCGCTGATGGCGGCCGATATTCTGCTCTATAATACCGACGTCGTGCCGGTGGGGGAGGACCAGAAGCAGCATGTGGAGCTGACGCGGGATGTTGCCCAGCGCTTCAACTCAATCTATGGTGAGACTTTCCGCATACCGGAGGCAGAGATACCCCAGACGGGGGCGCGCATCATGGCCCTGGACGACCCGACGCAGAAGATGAGCAAAAGTGAGGAGGACCGAGGCGGCACCATTTGTCTCCTTGATTCACCGGACGAAATCCGGGCCAAAATTATGAAGGCGACCACTGACTCCCTGCGGGAGGTCCGCTTTGATGAGGGCCGCCCCGGCATCTACAATCTCTTGGTCATCTATGAGCTTTTCACCGGGCAGCCAAGGGAGGAGATTGAGGCCCGCTTTGAGGGCAAGGGCTACGCTGACCTCAAACGGGAGCTGGCCGAGGTGGTGATCGAGGGGCTAGCTCCCCTGCAAGCCCGCTACCGGGAGCTGACCGCTGACCCAGCCCACATTGACTCCCTGCTCACCCAGGGAGCGGACCGAATCCGCCCCATCGCCGAGAAAACCTTGAGCCTGGTCAAGGAGAGAATAGGGCTTGGCTAGGGGTTAGCCCTTGATTACCCCGATGGGCACGGTTTTAGCCACGATTTTTGAAATACCGGCGCTGTGGCAGACCCCCACCACCGAGGTTACGTCCTTATAGGCTTCGGAGGCCTCTTCAGCAAGCCCGGGCAGGCTGCCAGCCCGGACGGTTATGCCGCGGGCCTGTAGTTCATCAAGCACCTCTCTTCCTCGGAGATGCTTCTTGGCAGCGGAGCGGCTCTGCACCCTGCCGGCACCATGGCAGGTGGAGCCAAAGGTCTCCTTCATGGCCTGCTCGGTACCCACCAGCACGTAGGAAGTCCGTCCCATGTCTCCGGGGATGATAACCGGCTGCCCGATGCTTGAGTACTGCGGGGGCACATCAGGATGACCGACGGGGAAGGCGCGGGTGGCTCCCTTGCGGTGGACACAGAGCGTCTGCTTCTGGCCGTCAAGCTCATGCTCTTCTATCTTGGCGATGTTATGGCAGACATCATAGATGAGCTCTAGTCCAGCCTCGGCCTCCGATTTACCCAGCACCCGGCAGAAGGCTTCCCTCACCCAGTGGGTGATGCACTGACGGTTGGCCCAAGCGAAGTTGGCGGCACACCTCATCGCGGCAAGGTAAGCTTGGCCTTCGGGGGACTTTACCGGGCTGCAGGCTAGCTGGCGGTCAGGGAGCTCAATGCCGTACTTGGTCATGGCGCTGACCATTTGTTTCACGTAATCATCAGCTACCTGATGGCCCAGCCCACGGGAGCCACAGTGAATGTAAAGCACCACTTGCCCCACCTCATTGATGCCCATCTTGGTGGCGATTTCCGGCTCAAATATCCTGTCTATCACCGCTACCTCAAGGAAATGGTTCCCGGAGCCCAACGTCCCCAGCTGGGGTATGCCACGCTCCTTGGCCCGGCCGCTTACCTTGGATGGGTCTGCCTTGGCCATCTCACCCTTTTCCTCGGTGCTCTCCAGGTCCTCGGGCCGGCCGTAGCCCCTCTCGATTGCCCAGCGTGAGCCCTTGACCAGCACCTCATCAATCTCGCCGCCCTTCAGCCTTATCTTGCCCTTGGAGCCCACGCCAGAAGGGACATTGGTGAAGAGGGCATCCATCAGCTCCTTTATCTTGGGGAGGACCTCGTCTTTGGTCAGATTGGTGCGGAGCAGACGCACCCCGCAGTTGATATCAAAGCCGACTCCACCTGGAGACACCACCCCATCCTCCACCCTCATCGCCGCCACTCCTCCGATGGGGAACCCATAGCCCCAGTGGATATCGGGCATGGCCAGCGAAGCCCCCACGATGCCGGGCAGAAAAGCGACATTGGCTACCTGCTCCGGGGCCTGCTCCTCCTTGATTTGCTTCAGCATCTCTTCATCAGCGTAGATTATCCCGGGGACGCGCATGCCCGTCTTATAGCTTTTGGGGATGCGCCAGCGGTATTCGTCTATCTTCTCCAAAGGTCCATTCCACTGCGCCATATTCTCACCTCCTAAATATCCAAGATAACCTGGACCTGATTTTTCTCCTTATCCACTTTGAGCAGGTGATAGGTAGCTGATTTAACTCCCATCCTGAGCTGGTGGCGGGAGGGGTCATATCTTTCCCCGTAGCAGATTGCCTTGAGCCTGTGCTCGTTGAAGTCAGTTACCTCAAATCTTTTGAATAAAAGCATCTCAACGTCAAAGAGGTAGAGGAGATGGTTGAGCCACTCAAAGAGCAGAGCCTCCGGGTCGGCTTCGTTGAGCTCTACCTGGCGGGACTCGGCTTCTTGCACCGCCTCAAGTTCGGCGATTATGGAGAATAGCCCGTAGGCCGCGTTGGCGAAGGCCTCGGCCAGCGACCGCCCGTAGGCGATAAGCCCAATGTCCGCGGTGTGCTCTATAAGCTCAAACCTTTTCATGCTGCCAGCCGGTCACCCTTTTCTTAACAGCTCTAATGTATATTATACCCAATATAGAGGGCGGGCGGGAAACTGGAGCTTTGGGGATACTGGTCAAGTCCTCCCAAATTCGGAGAGCTTGAATTAACTCTTAATCCCATGTATCATTTAATTCAACGCATAAATTTCTGGTTTACGGAGAATCGGGTGACGACTTTACCTAATAGTGAAATCAAGGACCCGGCGCTGGCTGAGGTGGGCCGGCAGCGCATCGAGTGGGCAGCGCGGGAGATGCCGGTGGTGAGGCTGATCAGGCAGAGGTTCAAGGAGGAGAAGCCGCTAAAGGGGGTGCGCATCGCCGCCTGCCTGCACATCACCACCGAGACGGCAAATCTGGCTCTAGCCCTGAAGGATGGGGGAGCTGAGCTTGTTCTCTGCGCCTCTAACCCGCTCAGCACCCAAGATGATGTGGCCGCAGCGCTGGTGGACTATGGCATTCCCACCAATGCCATCAAGGGGGAGGATGAGACGACTTATTACCGGCACATCAATACGGCGCTGGACAGCGAGCCCCAACTCACTGTGGATGATGGAGCTGACCTGGTTACCACCCTTCATACCAAGCGAAGCGACCTGATGGCCAATGTCATTGGTGGTACCGAGGAGACCACCACCGGCGTGGTTCGCCTGCGCAGCCTGGCCAAGTCAGGCAGACTCAAATACCCGATAATTGCGGTCAATGATGCTCAGACCAAGTATCTCTTCGACAACCGCTATGGTACTGGTCAGAGCACCATTGATGGCATCACCCGGGCGACCAATATTCTCTGGGCGGGGAAGAAGGTGGTGGTCTGTGGCTATGGCTGGTGCGGGCATGGCATCGCCCTGAGGGCCAGGGGGCTGGGGGCGCAGGTGATCGTGGTTGAGGTGGCGCCGGTGCGCGCCCTGGAGGCGGTCATGGATGGTTATCAGGTGATGCCGCTTGCCGAGGCGGCCAAGGTGGGTGACGTCTTCATCACCACCACCGGGGACAAAAACGTGATTGATGAGGCCCACTTCCAGGTGATGAAGGATGGGGCTATCCTGGCCAATAGCGGCCATTTCAACGTTGAGATCAATATCCCGGCGCTGGAAGGGCTGGCTCGGAGCAAGCGGCGCCTGCGCAGCTTTATTGACGAATACACCCTGGCGGATGGGCGCCATCTATATCTGCTCGGAGAGGGAAGGCTCATCAACCTGGCGGCGGCGGAGGGGCATCCGGCCAGCGTGATGGATATGAGCTTTGCCAACCAGGCCTTGTGTCTGGAATATATGGCCCAAAATAGAGGCCGGCTTGAGCCCAAAGTTTACCCGGTGCCCCAGGAGATTGACCAGGAGGTGGCCCGGCTCAAGCTTAAGGCCATGGGCGTTGAGATCGACCGCCTAACTCCGGAGCAGGAGGAGTACCTCGCCAGCTGGGAGGAGGGCACCTAAGGATACACAGGGAGGGAGAAAGATGACCAGCAGTTTTGCTAGCTCGCCCAAGTACTTGCTGACCTCAGAGTCAGTGGCAGAAGGTCACCCAGACAAGCTCTGCGACCAGATATCAGATGCCGTCCTGGATGCCATTCTGGCCAAAGACCCTTATGGGCGGGTGGCCTGTGAGACCGCGGTGACCAACGGTCTGGTGATGGTGCTGGGAGAGATCACCACTGATTGCTATGTGGAGATCCCGCAGATTGTGCGCGAGGTGGTTCGGGATGTAGGCTACATTCGCCCCGAGTATGGTTTTGAGTATCAGTCCTGTGGGGTGGTAGTCTCCATCAACGAGCAATCCAGGGACATCGCCCTGGGGGTGGATGAGTCACTGGAAGCCAAGATTGGGGCTGCGGCTGATGACCTGGATAAAATCGGGGCTGGTGACCAGGGGATGATGGTGGGGTTTGCCTGCCGGGAGACCCCGGAGCTTATGCCGCTGCCCATTTCGCTGGCGCACCGGCTCTGTCAGCGTCTGGCGCAGGTGAGGAAGGATAAGACTCTGCCTTATCTCCGCCCTGATGGCAAATCGCAGGTAACCGTGGAGTACCACAATGGCGCCCCCAAGCGAGTTGATAGCGTGGTCATTGGTGCCCAGCATGATGATGGCGTCAGCCACGATAAAATCGAGCAAGACATCATTGAGCAGGTGGTGAAGAAGGTTATTCCGTCATCGCTCATTGACGATGACACCGTCTACTACGTGAATGCCACGGGGCGGTTTGTCATCGGCGGGCCCATGTCCGATACCGGCTTTACTGGGCGGAAGATTCTGGTTGATACCTATGGCGGCGTGGCCCGGCATGGTGGTGGGTGCTTCTCCGGGAAGGACCCGACCAAGGTTGACCGCTCGGGGGCTTATGCCGCCCGCTATATCGCCAAAAATATCGTGGCTGCCGGGCTGGCCGAGCGGGTGGAAATCCAGATTTCCTACGTTATCGGTGTGGCCCGCCCGCTGTCTATATCCATTGAGACCTTTGGCACGGGCAAAGTTGACCACGCTCGCCTCCTGGAGCTGATAGATAGGCACTTTGACCTCAGGCCCGAGGCCATCATTCGGGATTTGGACCTGCGCCGCCCCATCTACCGCCCCACCGCCTGCTACGGACACTTCGGCCGGACTGACCTTGACTTGCCCTGGGAGAGGACGGACAAAGCTGAAGTGCTGCGCAGAGAGGCGCTGGGCAAATAGCAAGGTTAGAGGAAAGCCCTTTTTGAAAGATATCTCCTCCTTAATGTATGAATTAGTAAGAGGGCAACTATAAATGCCTCTCGGCGCTTTATTCTGGGCGATGGCAGTGGCCTATTTAGTCCACTGCCTTGAGAAAAGATAGCGGAAGTTGAGGAGGGAAAGCCTCTCTAACCAAATTAAAAATTATTGGGAGTTAACATAAAGTTATGATAGTTGAGATGGCCAAGGGCGTCGGTGTGGAGGAGGTGGATGGGGTGGTGCAGCGGGCCAAGGCGCTCGGGTTTCAGGTTCAGCTGAACTTAGGTACGGACAAGATAGTGGTCGCCATTCTGGGCGGCCATACCGGGCAGGTGTCCACCGATACCTTCGCCGTGCTTCCCGGGGTGGAGAGCGTCACCCGGATAATGAAGCCCTACAAGCTCGCCTCCCGGGAATTCAAGTCAGAAAATACCGTAGTTTCCGTTGGGGGCGTTGAGATTGGTGGTGAGCGTGTGGTGGTCATGGCAGGGCCCTGCGCCGTGGAGAGTGAGGCGCAGCTGATGGAGGCGGCCGAGGCGGTGAAGGAAGCCGGCGCTGCAGTTTTGCGCGGAGGCGCCTTTAAGCCGCGCACCTCTCCTTTCAGCTTTCAGGGTCTGGAGGAAAAGGGGCTGGAGCTGCTGGCCAAGGCCAGAGAGCGTTTCCAGATACCGGTGGTCACTGAGGTGGTTGACCCGCATGACGTTGACCTGGTGGCCGGGGCGGCGGACATCCTTCAGGTTGGTGCCCGCAATATGCAGAATTTTACCCTGCTGACCAACGTGGGCAAGAGCCAGCGGCCGGTCCTGCTCAAGCGTGGCTTTTCCAGCACTATCACCGAGTGGCTCACCGCCGCCGATTATCTGCTGGCCGAGGGAAATAACCAGGTTATTCTTTGTGAGCGGGGAATCAGAACCTTTGAGGATAGCATTCGCTTTTCCCTGGACGTCACTTCCGTGCCGGTGGTGAAGAAGTTCAGCCACCTGCCGTTGATTGTTGACCCGAGCCACGCTGCCGGCCACTACTCACTGGTGCCGGCGCTGGCTAAGGCGGCGGTGGCGGCAGGGGTTGATGGGCTGCTCATTGAGGTTCACCCCAATCCAAAGGAAGCCCTGGTGGATGGCCTGCAGTCACTCACCTTGTCGGACTTCGCCCAATTGATGGAGGAGCTGCGCTCAATCGCTAAGGCAGTAGGGAGATACCTCTAGGCTGCGTAATGGGAAGGGTGAGGCAGATGAAAAGCGAGATTAAGTTTGGCACTGATGGCTGGCGGGGCATTATCGCCCAGGATTTCACCTTTGATAATGTGCGGGCCTGTGCTCAAGGGGTGGCCGATTACCTCAAGCAATCTGGGCTGGCCAGCCGCGGGTTGATTATCGGCTATGATACCCGCTTTGCCTCAGAGGACTTTGCTGCGGCCGCCGCTGAGGTGGTGGCTGGCAATGGGATAAAGGTCTATCTCTGCTCCAAGGCAACGCCAACGCCGGTTATTAGCTTTGGGGTTCTCGCCAAGAAGACAGGCGGCGCCATCATCATCACCGCCAGCCATAACCCAGGCATCTGGAACGGCTTCAAATATAAAGATGAGCACGGCGCAAGCGCCCCGGGGGAAGTTACTGCGCAGATTGAGAAGTTTATCGCTCGGGCTCTCGCCGCCAGAGAGATACCGCGGCTGCCCTTGGATAAGGCGCTGGGGCAGGGGCTGGTGGCCTATCTTGACCTGGCTCCGGTTTACCTAGAGCAGATTTCCCGGCTGGTTGACCTGGACGGGATTCGCCAGGCTGGGCTGAAAGTTATCGTGGACTCCATGTATGGCGCCGGGGCTGGCTATCTCAAAAGGCTGCTTGAGGGTGGGGCTACCGAGCTAGTTGAGATAAACGGGGAACGCAACCCGCTTTTCCCGGGCATGGTGCGGCCGGAGCCGATCGCGCTCAATTTGGGGAGGCTCTCCACCATGGTCAGGGAGGAGATGGCCAATGTAGGCCTGGCCACTGATGGCGATGCCGACCGGATGGGTGTCATTGATGAAAAGGGAGTGTTTCTCACCCAGCTTCAGGTCTTTGCCCTGCTCTGCCTCTATCTATTGGAGGTGCGGGGTGAGCGCGGGCCTCTGGTCAAGACCATCACCACCACCAGCATGATTTACCGCCTGGGTGAGATATTCAAGGTGCCGGTGTACGAGACCACGGTGGGTTTCAAACATGTCGCCCCGATAATGCTCACCGAAAGGGCGCTCATCGGCGGGGAGGAGAGCGGTGGCTACGGCTTCCGGGGTCATGTGGCCGAGCGTGACGGCATCCTGGCCAGCCTCTATTTTCTTGACCTGATGATTAAAACGGGGAAAACACCATCGGAGCTGCTGGAATATCTTTACCGTAAGGTGGGCCCTCACTACTACGAGCGGGTAGATATTGAGTTCCCCGAAGGTGAGCGCCAGGCCATCATTGAGCACCTGAAAGAGAGTCTCCCGCAGTCCATTGAGGGCGTCAAAGTAGCCAGAATAGACACCAGCGATGGCTTCCGCTTTATCCTGGTGGACAACACCTGGCTGCTGATCAGATTTTCCGGAACGGAGCCAGTGCTCCGCATCTATGCGGAAAGCGATTCCCAGGCCCGGGTGGAGAGATTGCTTGAGTTCGGCAAGGAATTGGCCGGGGTCAAGTAGATAACTATCTCCCTCTTGCCGAAGAAATTCCCCGAGCTTATCTCTTGGTGTATTGTGGTGCTTTGCGGGCGCGCTTGAGCCCAGGCTTCTTGCGCTCTTTTACTCTGGGGTCCCGGGTGAGCAGCCCGTGCTGCCGCAGGATGGGCCTGAGGCTTTCATCAGCGGCCACCAGAGCGCGAGCGATGCCGTGGGCGATGGCTCCAGCCTGCCCGGAAATGCCGCCTCCCTTTACCTTGACGATGGCATTATACTTGCTCAGGCTCTCGGTGACCATAAGGGGTTGCAATATTACCCGGCGGTGCTCAAGGCTGGGGAATAATTCCTCATAGGGCGCGCCATTGACGATTATGGCGCCATTGCCCGGGAATAATCTCACCTGAGCTACTGCCGTCTTTCTCCGGCCGGTTCCGTGGACGTAAGCTTGTTTCGTTACCATGTGAAGTATCCTCTTCTACTCCTTTTTCGGTGCTGGGCTGGAAGTAGCCTTTATCTGAGCCAGGTGGGGGTGGGTATCACCGACGTACACCCTGAGCTTCTTCCTCATGCTGGCCCCCAGGCGCGTGTGAGGCAGCATGCCTTTGACCGCGTGCTCAATGACGCGGGCTGGATTGGTCTGCATCATTTTCTCTAGGGTGATGCTCTTCAAGCCCCCGGGATACCCGGAATGGCGGTAGTAGAGCTTCTGTTTCAGCTTGTTGCCGGTAACCCGAACTTTCTCCGCGTTGATGACGATGACAAAGTCACCGGTGTCTAGGTTCGGGCTGAAGATCGGCTTATGCTTACCCGTGAGCAAACGGGCCACTTGGGTGGCCAGCTTGCCCAGGGTCTGGCCTGAAGCATCGATAACATGCCACTCACGCTTGATATCGGCAGGTTTGGTGCTGTAGGTTTTCAATTGCGTATCTCCTCCCAGGAATGTGGGTAGCTCACCCCAATCAAGCACAGCCCGTGGGCGGGGGCGGTTGGCCCTGCCAGGCCAGGCTGTCTAGCTTCTAATATACTACGAAATTCATTAACTGTCATCTTTCCCTGGCCAACCCTGATGAGGGACCCGGCGGTGTTGCGCACCTGGTGGGGCAGAAACGAGTTGGCCACCATGTTGAGGATGACCAGCTCCCCCTCCTTCGCTACGCTGGCGTGGTGAACCCGGCGCACCGTACTTTTCACATTGCTGCCCTTTAGAGAGGTGGCAAATGAGGCAAAATCATGCTCGCCAACCAGGTACTGGCAGGCCTCATTCATCAACCCGATGTCCAGGGGCTGAGGCACCAGGTAAGCGAAGCTGCGCCTCAGTGGGGAGCGGGTGGGGCGGTTCAGGATGTAGTAAGCGTACTCCCGGCTGATAGCATGGCGCCTGACGTTGAAGGACTCCCTCACCCGGAAAGCCTCTTTAACGGCGATGTCCTGGGGCAGGTAGTAGTTCAGCCCCTTGATAAATGCGGTTGAGGGTAATGAAGAACTAGTCCGGAAGCTGACCACCTGTCCCTTGGCGTGGACTCCGGTATCAGTTCGGCTGGCTGCCATCACCCGCGTCCTCTCTCCGGTGAGCTTCCATAAAGCCTGCTCTATCTCCCCCTGAATCGTGGGCAGGTCAGCCTGCAATTGGAAGCCGTAGTAATTGGTGCCGTCGTATTCCATAATCAGTACCATCTTGGAGCTTGTGGCCAAGGTTGAAAACCTCTTATTCCCTGACCCCCAGCCGGGCGGCTCACTCCACCAGCGAGAGTTGAACCATGGGTGCTCCATCGCCCAGCCTGGGCCCCAGTTTGACTATGCGGGTATAGCCGCCGGGGCGTGAGGCGTACCGGGAGGACAGCTCGGAGAACACCTTCTCGGCGACTGCCTTATCCGTGAGGAATGACAGCGCCTGGCGGAAGGAGCTGAGCCCGCCCTCTTTGCCCAGGGTGATTATTTTCTCGGCCAGGATGCGCACTTCCTTGGCCTTGGCCTCGGTGGTGACGATCTTTTCATGCTTAAGCAGGTCGGTCACCAGGTTGCGATATAGCGCCCGGCGGTGCCCCGTTGACCTGCTCAGCTTTCTGCCAGCTACTCTGTGCCTCATGTTATCCTACTCTCCAGATTGACTCTCGCTCTCAGCTGGACCTTCCGCCTCGGCGCCGGTTTCAGCTGGGGCCGCCTCCGCTGATGGTGCTTCCTTCTCCTTCTTCAGTTGTTCAAGGTGAGGGGATAGGGACAGCCCCAGTTCAGCCAGGCGCTCCTGTATTTCTTGGAATGATTTCTGCCCGAAGTTGCGCAGCTGCAAGAGGTCTTTGGGTTTTTTGCTGATGAGCTCGCCCACGGTGGTGATGCCACCCCGCCTCAGGCAGTTCATGGTGCGTACCGAGAGGTCCAGCTGCTCCACCGGCATGTTGTATTTCTCATCAGGGATGGACAGGCGCAGGAGCTGCTCCTCCGCCTTGAGCTGGGAAACCTTGACGTACTCGACAAACGGGGAGAGTTGCTCAATCAAGATGCTGGCGGCCTGGCTGATGGCATCCACTGGTGAGGTGGTGCCATCCGTCCACACCTCGAGCAGCAACCGCTCCCGGCTGGTCTCCTGGCCGATATGGATCGGCTCGATGGTGAAGTTGACCTTGCGTATCGGTGTGAAGATGGCGTCCACTGGGATGGTGCCCACCGGCATATTATCGGCAGATTCAGCCGGCCGGTAGCCCTCGCCCAGCTCGACGTTGAACTCCACATAGAGCTTGGCTTCAGGTGAATCCAAGGTGATGAGGCAAAGCTCCGGGTTGGCGACTTCAAAATCGGTTGAGGGCTTGATATCAGCGGCGCAGACCCTCCCCTCTCCCTGTACGTCCAGTATCAGCTTGCCTGGGCGGTTGGAAAGGGGTTTTATCCTTAATGCCTTGACGTTGAGCAGAAACTCGATGACATCCTCCTTGGCGTGAGGAATGGTGGTGAATTCATGCCCCACCCCCTCAATCCTGACCTGGGTTACCGCGGCGCCGGGGAGGTAGCTGAGCAACACCCGCCGCAGAGCATTGCCCAGGGTAATGCCAAAGCCCTTCTCCAGCGGCTCAACCTGGAACCGCCCGAAGTTCTCCGCACTCTCCACACACTCAATTTTGGGGATTACCAAACGGGACAAAAGGCTCTACCTCCTTATCCATTATCGCGAATAGTACTCAACGATGGTCTTGCCGTCAAAGGTGGCCTCAATGTCCTCTGGGGTGGGCAGGGATACCACCTGACCGACCATGTTCTTCTTATCCAGGCTCAGCCAGCCCGGCACCGTTTTGGACTCAATCCTCTGGGCCAGTTGCTTATAATATTCAGTTTTGGTGCTCTCCTTCCGCCAGCTGATGGTATCACCCTCTTTGATCAGGGCGGAGGGGATATCGGTCTTGTGGCCATTGAGCAGGATGTGCCCGTGGCGCACCAGCTGGCGGGCCTGAGCACGCGAGTCAGCAAAACCCAGGCGATAGACAACGTTATCCAGCCGCCTCTCCAGTAAGACCAGCAGATTTTCCCCGGTGATGCCTGCCTGTCTCTCTGCCTCGGCGAAAAGCTTGCGGAACTGCCTCTCCAGGATGCCGTAGGTGTGGCGCGCTTTCTGCTTCTCCCGCAGCTGCAGGCCGCGGTCGGAGAGCTTCTGGCGCCGTCGCAACTGCTGTCCTGGGGGTTTCGGCCGCCTATCCACGGCGCACTTGGGCATAAAGCACCTATCTCCCTTGAGGAAGAGCTTCTCGCCGCTCCGGCGGCACAACCGACAGACTGATCCAATGTATCTGGCCATTTCTCCTCGCTTCTACACTCGTCTCTTCTTTGGTGGGCGGCAGCCATCATGGGGGATGGGGGTGACATCCCTGATGCCGGTAATGTAAAGCCCGGCGGCTTGGAGAGAGCGGATGGCAGCCTCACGGCCGCTGCCTGGCCCCTTGACATATACCTCCACCTGGCGCAGGCCGTGCATCATGGCTTTGCGCACCGCCTCACGGGCTGCCATCTGGGCCGCGTAGGGGGTACCCTTGCGCGAGCCCTTAAATCCAGCGGTGCCGGAGCTTCCCCAGGCGATGACATTGCCCTCGGGGTCGGTGAGGGTCACGATGGTGTTATTAAAGGTGGACTGAATATAAGCCCTCCCCACGGGCACGGACTTGCGTTCCCGGCGTCTAGCTTTAGGTCGTTTCTTCTGTGCCATATGCTGTCCTCCAAATTATAGCTAAGGAAAATTATTTCTTGGCCATGCCGCGCTTCTGGCCTCTTCCGGCCACGGTCTTGCGCTCGCCACGCTTGGTGCGGGCGTTGGTTCTGGTGCGCTGCCCTCTCACCGGCAGATTGTGGCGGTGGCGGCTGCCCCGGTAGCTCCCGATCTCAATGAGCCGCTTGATGTTCATCTGGATCTCCCGCCTGAGCTCACCCTCAACCTTGTACTCCCGGTCAATGACCTCCCGCAGGCGGCTGATTTCATCATCGGTGAGCTCGCTCACCTTGGTATTGGGATTGATATTGGTCTGGGCCAGAATCTTCCGGCTTAAAGTTGGGCCAATGCCGTAAATATACTGCAGTGAGACCCAAGCGTGTTTGTCTCTAGGTATGTCTACTCCGGCAATACGTGCCATCTCCTTCCTCCTTGGGCTGCTTTTTTAGCCCTGCCGTTGCTTGTGTCTGGGGTTGGGGCAGATAACCCTGACCACCCCCCGGCGTTTCACCACCTTGCACTTCTCACATCTGACTTTGGCTGAAGCTTTAACTTTCATCGTCTTTAGATCCTTTACTTAAACCGGTAGACGATCCTGCCCCGGCTCAGGTCATAGGGAGAGAGCTCAATCAGCACCCTGTCTCCGGGCAGAACCCTGATATAATGCATTCTTATTTTACCCGAAATGTGCGCCAGCACCATATGCCCATTGGCCAGCTCAACGCGAAACATGGCATTGGGCAGCGCCTCCACCACTGTCCCCTCGACTTCAATCGTCTCCTTTTTAGGCATAAACCTCTTTAGTCAGCACCTCCGCTTCACCGTCAGTAATGGCAATGGTGTGTTCAAAGTGTGCGGAAAGACTGCCATCGGCAGTGAGCACTGTCCAGTGGTTATCACTGACCCGGGTGCGCCAATCGCCTATGTTCACCATGGGCTCCAGGGCGAGGGTCATGCCTTTTTTCAGCACCGGCCCCTGCCCAGACAGGCCGAAGTTGGGTATCTGCGGCTCCTCATGCATCTCGCGGCCAATGCCGTGCCCAGTATATTCGCGCACTACCGAGTAACCTCTTGACTCCACGTAGTGCTGAATGGCGGCTGAGATATTTCCCAGCCTGGCCCCGGCGCGGGCGGCGCTGATGCCTGCTTCCAGGGCACCCTTGGTGGTGGCCATGAGCCGTTTCGCCGCAGGGCTTACCTCGCCCACGCCCACGGTCACCGCGGCATCAGCCTGAAGGCCCTCAAAGATGGCGCCAAAGTCAAGGGAGACAATATCCCCCTCCCGCAGCACCCGCTTT